>Ga0207089_1004_pt1 | contig 94542 bp, 76 predicted proteins | sample Alteio_BWMinHeat_49_FD_153571 | JGI IMG/M metagenome (GOLD analysis project Ga0207089, IMG submission 153571) | Enriched cells from forest soil in Barre Woods Harvard Forest LTER site, Petersham, Massachusetts, United States -... | ecosystem: Environmental > Terrestrial > Soil > Temperate forest >...
GCGGTAAAAAATAAATAACATTGCCCAGTGGACGAATTAACAAACCCAGTTTTTGAAAGCGCTCACGTAATTTGATACTTACTCCTGAACCATAACCGGTATTCAATTTTAAATTGAATGCAGAAATGGTGCCGCAGTAACGTGCGTGTTCGATGGGGGCATTATTTAATAAATTGATCAGCGCCGCTTGATGCACATTTTGAATCTTATTTTGCTGCGCACGTGTTTCAGGTCGTTTAAGTATGTCTAACGAAGCTAACGCAGCTGCGCAACCCAATGGATTGGCAGTAAAGGAATGTCCATGCACCAATGCGTGATTAAAATCATCGCCTAAAAATGCTTGATAAATTTGCTCACTGCAAGCGGTCACTGCTAATGGCAAAAAGCCGCCCGTTAATCCCTTCGCCAGACAAATAATATCCGGTGTCGTATTCGCTTTAACACAAGCAAAATAATCCCCTGTGCGACCAAATCCAGTCATCACTTCATCGTAAATAATTAATATTCCATATGAGCGCACTAATGTTTCAAGCTGCTGCAAAAATTCCGGACGACACATATTCATTCCACTGGCACCTTGCACCAATGGCTCAATAATGAGTGCTGCAATTTCATTCGCGTATTTTTTTAAGTGTTCGTCTAATTTGGTCAAGACATCTTGTTCTTTTTTCTGAACGTTTTGATCACCTAACCAAGTCGATGGATACGGCATAAAATCTGTCTGAAAAAGTAAATCTTCATACGGTGTGAAAAAATCAGATTTCCTTCCAACAGACATAGCACCGAATGTGTCACCGTGATAACCATTTTCGAATGCAATAAATCGATGGCGGCGCTTTTCGCCAATGTTACGCCAGAATTGATACGCCATTTTTAGCGCGACTTCGACTGACGTTGAACCATTGTCAGAATAAAAAATTTTGCTGAACGTACTGGGTAAAATCTTAAGTAACTCTTCGGCGACTTGCACGGCGGGTTCGTGAGTAAAACTCGAAAAAATAACATGCTCCAGTTTCATGGCTTGCTGATAAATTGCATTAGCAATTTCCTGATTTGCGTGGCCATGCAAATTGACCCACCAAGATGAAATCAAGTCCAATAAACGTTTGCCATCTTGCTCGAAAAGATAAGCACCTTCGCCGCGTTGAATTGGGCAAGGCAATGGTGTCATTTTATGTTGGGTGAATGGATGCCAAATTGCAGCATTATCACGTTCTGAAATTGTCATGCGAACTCCCTCAAAATATTTTCTTTCTGTTGCTCCATCCAAGCATATAATTTACTTTTTTCTATCCTCTCAAAATGGGGCACGTGTAATAAAGTGCGAATATTCCCCCATTGTTCAATCGTTTTTTGATTAGCTGGATTTAATTCACCGCTAAATATGACACCATGAATTTTTATGTTCCGTTGGCGTAACGCATGAATCGTCAGTAATGTGTGATTGAGTGTCCCTAATGTACCGCGACTCACAATAATCACTGGGAAATTAATGTGAGCCATCAAATCAAGCATGGAATGCTGTTGATTGAGTGGCACAAAGACACCGCCTGCACCTTCGATTATTAGGGCGCGATCGGTCAGCGGAATATGGCATTGATAGATGTCAATATTTACGTTTTCTAATTCAGCAGCGTGATTAGGTGATAATCGAGGCTTTAATTCATAGGTTGAAGCATGGAAATGGTGATCCGGCAAATCTGTCAGTGTTTTCACTGTGACGCGATCGAGAACATCATCTGTGATTCCAGTCTGAATGGGTTTCCAGTAATTACCAGCCAATATTTTAGTCAAAATAGCAGCGACAACTGTTTTTCCAACACCTGTGTCGGTTCCCGTGATAAAAAAACGGTTCATAAATAACAATACTCCCCATAAACGACTTCGTATGTTATCTCAATTTCACTATTAAAATGACGGAGTATTGTACGCATTTTGCCGGGTGTTAATGGCACATATCCTGCTCTTGGTGCAACAGCTCCCAATAATTTAAGGGTATTTAAAAAATCATGCGCGTTTGAATAAACTTCTTTTATTGTTTCTATTGTAAATTTTAATTCAGCAAAATTTTCTCGAAGCGCAGTCATCGCTGGAAAAGGCGGTGTTGAAACAGGATAGGCAAATTGATGACATATGTTCCGCCATTCGGGCAGAGAATTTTCTGTCAGCATGGCAAACACTAAACGACCACCTTTCCGTAATTTTTGTTGCATATAACGTAGGCTGGATTCAAGTTCTTTAAACCAGTGCAGTGTCATGCTGGATGTGATCAAATCGAATGTAGGTAAATCAATCAGCACCTCACCATCTACACAGGCTAGTTTTATATTAGGCAAGTCAGCCAAGCGTAACCTGCATTTTTCTATCATTGCGGGTGAAATATCGGTCAGCAATAAATCGGCTTGCGGAAATTGAGTCACAAGATGCTGGCTCAATAAACCTGTGCCACAGCCGACTTCCAGAATTTGTTGCGCTGATATGCCCGTTAATTTTGCTGCTAGCCTGTCCGCTATCTTCGCTTGTAGTCGTGCGGCCTGATCATACGTTTTAGCACCTCGGTTGAACCCGGCCAGGACTTTATTTTTTATTGTCATTTTTTGAACATTCTTTGGAGTACGAAAAGCGAGATATTAACATATGGGGTAATTTGGACAAGATCTAACGCGATCGCATTTTTACTATTTGGCTTTCGCGCAATATATGCCCACCATTTTGAAAATGGCTAAAGCCCAGGAAAAAAAGAATATTGATAAAATATTCAAATAGTTTCATATTAATATTCTATATTATTTTTTTGGAGGCAAACTTATGTATCATTTTAAAAAGATCTTATTAGGTTTCGGTTTAATTTTAACGACTATGTATGTATTGACGGGATGTAATACCGTTAAAGGAACAGCAGAAGGAGCTAGCAAGGACATTCAAGCAGCATCTAATGCATTAAACCCACCACCGCAGCATAAGAAAACACAAAAACATACAAAATCAACGAAGAACAGTACGAGTACAAACCAAAGTACAAATGATCAGTCAACACAACAAAACACCAATGAAACGAATAAATCTTACTAACCCGAAATTAATTTCAGAAAGATAGTTTGGTGTTTTTTACCAAATTATCTTTCTGAAACACTGTATCATGCGCAAGTAAACGTCGATTGGCGCGAAAATAAGTTAACGGTGACTGCAGAAATAAATCGGATAGTTTTTCCATATATATGCACGCATAGCGCTCCACCTGATAAGCAAAATAGGTTTCCTCAGCACCTGCACGAAATACACGCCCCCAATGAGCATTATAGAAAGTTTGTTCTTCTTGCAATAATTTTTTTATTTCAGTATCAAGTGTAGATATTTTATTTTGTATTTCTGTAATTTTATTATCATTTTTAGTTGATTCTTCTTCTATATTTTGAGTTTGCAGATTAATATTTTTTTGCTCTAATTCTTTTTTAATATTCATCGCGGCAATAATTTTTTGCTCGATAGGAAAAGCTTTTTCCTGCGACTCTATTTCGTTACTTAGCTCATCCACAACAAGTGCCGTTCGCCAATTACAATCTTTTTTCAATCTTAAAATATCACCATAAATATGGTCTCCAATATATAAAATTTCGTCACCATTGATCTTCAAGTCTTCTGTGAACTTTCTGGCATTTCCACCCTGATATATTCCTGGAACGATGGTTCCATAGGTATTAGACATTGTGCCATCTCTGGGATTGACAGAGAAAAATTTTAAATTGTCATAAAAGAAACGAGGCTTGTTCGCAAGAGTAATAACAAAATCAAATAGATCTTGCCAACTTTTTCCTTCATTTAAAAATGGATTAATTGCATATTTTAATAATATATCGGTGTAATTATATTGTGAATTTGTGAGTAGAAAAAATTTCTTGCCATAACGAATATAGCGCCTAATTCCTTCTACCACTTCTTTTTCTTGTAAAACATATTTTTCTATATTATTAGCGATATGCTCTTTCAAACTTCCATCTGCATGGACTTTATCTACAATGCCTAACACATCTGATGCAATTTCACTATAGGTGGGAAGGTCATGAGGTCTTTCATCTTTGAGATCCACAAGTTGGCTGTATAAAACACAAAACGCGATTGAAAATGAAGTGTCTATTGCAATGTAATTATGGTCTTTCAAATCAACATAAATACTGCGATAGATCTCTTTTTGGTTTACGAAACTAATTTCTTTTGTGCCGTGAAAACTTTTTCGTATAGCAGAGAAACGGCTTAGTTTTAAAATATTACCATTATTGCTATCTACAATAAGACCTCGAATCGAATCAGAAAAATTAAATTGAAATTTTCTTAACTCCACTGGATATTGTTTTTCTTTAATTAATTTATCGATTACCAGGTTATACACTAATGTTTCAAAGTTTTTTACATTGTAGCGTATGAGCGTGTGATCCATATCTAAACCAATATATTTGATTTTTTTTAGGCTTAAAATGCGATTTACAAAAACTTTTTGGGTCATATATTTCCTTAGTGCTTGTCAAACAATACATTCGTAGGCAAATAAATAAACTTTATTTTTGTGAGTTAGCATAGGTAGTTTTTGACACCTAGAAAAAAATTGACTTATACAAAACGATTGATCGTTAAAATCTAAATATAATACCTGTTTTAATCGTTTGTTTTTTATATTTTGAATAAAATCATTATTCCAAAAAGCATATTGGTTTTGTTTGCCGCATGGCAAAGTATAAATAAATGGTTTGTCAGGAAGCCAAAATAAAATCCGTGCCGCGCTTTCCCAGTTAGATGTGGCAACAACAATATCATGCTGAAAATAGCGTTTTCCGGCCTCTTGTGCCAATAAGTAAGACATCATATTTTCATCATAAGAACTTTGAAAAAAGCTATATATGATGAGCAGCGTTAAATTAGCTAATGCATAAAATAGGATGGTTAATAAAAAAGTTTTGCGTAGCTGAAGTTTATTAAAATAATAACTACACAGCATGGCACTTGAAACAGTAAAAGGAGTCAGCCAATGACGCAGAATGTGGGAGGTAATAGATTGATAAAGAAAGAATAAAAAAAATGTTACTGAAATAAAATTTAAAAAAATTAAAAAATGTTTTTGTGCAATGTTATTGTTTAATTTTATTTTAAATAAAGCATATATGGGTAATAAAAATAAAATATTCCATTGAGTCAGTGCTTTTTCTAGGTAATTTCCAACGTTAGACCATTCAGCTGAAAGACCTCTATGCTTTAATTGATACGTAAATGAAATCCAGTCATGTTGGTAATTCCAAATAAAAACGGGGCTCGCAATTGCAAGACTCAATAATAAAGCTAGATATAAATGTTTATTCAAAAGTAAATTTCTATAGGACGGTATAAAACTGATATAGACCACAAGCGATAGAAGAAGAACAATTCCTGTGTATTTAGACAATAAGAGTAAACCCGCGCTAAAACCAATTAAGTAAAGATCAGCTGGTTTCTTATTTTTAATATACTTGGCAGAAAAAAACATCGACATCGTCCAAGCCACCATCATAGGATTATCGTATGTCACCCATATGTACATAAAATGTATAACGAGCGTGCTTAGTAACCAAAGTAGACAAGCATTAAAAGCAATATACTCGTCAAAGAAAAGTCTGCAGGTTTGATAAATAAAATAAAGGCACAAGAAAATGGTAGTTACGCCTAGGAAATTTATTGTGACAATATGATTCCCAAAAATGGCGCTAAATAATCGCATTAGATATGCAATAGCTGGAGTGCCATCGTAATAGGAGAGTGCTAAATGTCTTCCCCAGTCCCAATAGTAAAAAGAATCAACATAGGGAACAATGATAAATGAACAAACAATCAATAAAGCAGAAGAAAGCAAGAGGATTATTTTAGCTTGTGCTGATGTAAAAAGCGTTCTAGACACAATTATTTTCCTAATAATTTACGCCAGCGTAAAGTTAAGACAACACGCAGTGATTCAATGACATTATTTTTAGGGAATTTACTTATTCCATGTTCTCTTTCTAAAAATGTAATAGGGATTTCTATAATATTTGCTCTTAATTGTAATAGCATCCAAAATAAATGAATTTTATAGGCGTAATTTTTAGAAAGAATCGAATCAAAATTAATTTGTTTAAGAAAATTTACTTTAGTTGCGCGAAAGCCGGAAGTAATATCTTTGAATTTCCAAGTAAGTAATAGCCGCGCTATACCATTACCTAATCGAGAAATAATTCGCCTGTTCCACGTCCAATCAACATCGATTTTCCCATTTTTTACGTATCGACTTCCCATCACAACATCCATTCCGTTTTCAATTTGTTGAATCATATCGGGTATAAAACAGGGTTGATGTGATCCATCTGCGTCAAATTCAAAAACGATATCTGCATCAAGATTATCTATAACGTATTTCATGGCATTGATATAAGCGGATCCCAATCCTGATTTTTTAGCTTCTTGAAGCAAAATAATATTATTGTATTTATTTAGAAGAGACGAAACTATAGCAACGGTTTCATCTGTCGAATTACTATCATAGACTAAAATAGTAATCTGGTGTTTTGGCATTTTTGCAATGACGACTTGCAATAAAGAAAGCGTTTTTTTGATGGGTCCTGCTTCATTGTAAGTTGGGATAATAATAACAATGTTAAATCCAGCTTCTTTCTTTTCCATTGCATAAACATCCATTTTTTTAGCATTCTATGAGGGAAGCTAGGATAAGATGTTTAATGACATTATTCAAGCCGAAGAATTTATAATCAGTTTCAAATAGTTATTTTTAAGAGTACTATTTAAAAATGATTAACATGGATGGGAGTCATATTAATGGCTACTCTAAGGAATTGTTTCTGGCTTGCTATACTTGGCCTTATCATCATGCTAGTGGTGTTTATTATACAATCGAATAAACATCCTGGCATGGCTTGGATTCCGGGTGGCGAGTTTATCATGGGTAGCAATAGTTCATTGGCGAGAGCCAACGAACAGCCTGCTCATAAAGTCCGTATAAATAGTTTTTGGATGGATAAAACAGATGTGACTAATGCACAATTTGCTGCATTCGTTAAAGCGACAGGTTATGTCACGACCGCCGAAAAAAAACCGGATTGGAATACGTTGAAAGTTCAGCTCTTGCCTGGCATACCAAAACCCTCAGAACAATTTCTTCGCGCCGGTGCGATGGTTTTTGTTGGCACAGAACATCCGGTGCCGCTTGATGATGCCTCGCAATGGTGGCGATTTGTACCGGGTGCCGATTGGCGTCATCCGTCTGGACCAGGGAGTAATATTATTGGTAAAGAAAATTATCCTGTTGTCCAAGTTTCTTATGAAGATGCAAAGGCTTTTGCGAAATGGGCAGGTAAGCGTTTACCCACTGAAGCCGAATGGGAATTTGCCGCGCGTGGCGGTTTAAATGCGGCGAATTATGTTTGGGGCGATGAATTTCGTCCCCGAGGTAAACGGATGGCGAATACGTTTGAAGGGAATTTTCCCGTCGTTGATCCCGCTTATAAATCACTGATTAATCCCTCGAAAGTAGCCACCTATCCACCCAATGGCTATGGTCTGTATGATATGGCGGGCAATGTTTGGCAATGGGTTGCTGATTGGTATCACGCGGATGCATTCGCCATAGAAGCCCAGCAAAGCATCATACTGAATCCATTAGGCCCAAATGATAGCTTCGATCCTTCACATCCAAACGAACCCAGCAACGCGCCAAAACGCGTTATTCGCGGAGGGTCTTTTTTGTGTGATCCCAATTTTTGTATGAGTTACCGGCCGAGTGCAAGACGCGGTGTCGATCCTTATAGTCCAATGGAACATATTGGTTTTAGGTTGGCTCAGAATTAATGCGCTGGGTGAGATATGGCGCTATTTTTTCGAGCTCCACTGTGTTGTCCACTGCACCTAGCGACTGTGCTACCCCCGCCATCCCAAACACCACAGCGCTTTTCTCATCTTGGATAATAGTATGACTATGTGCTTTTTTCATTTCTAATAAACCATCCGCACCATCATGACCCATACCAGTCAATAAAACACCGATTGCTCTATCACCACATGTTTTAGCAACTGATTGCATTAAAACAGTCACAGAGGGACAAAAACCTGAAATCGGTTTTCCTTTGACTAATTTAGCCATCAAATTTCCTTGTATTGATTTCACGGTAAGATGATATTTATCGGGTGCAAAATACACGACACCACCGACTAAAATTTCATTATCAGTTGCATTTTTAATTTTTAATAATGAATTATCATCTAGCCATTGAGAAAATCCTTGCATGTAACCCGGAATCATATGTTGCACAATGACAATAGGAACCTGAAAATTGACAGGCAATTTTGTCAAAATACGTTTTAACGCTTGAGGACCGCCAACAGAAGCACCTATGACAACAATATCAAAATGCCGATTTTTAACGTTTGCTTCACACGGCAAAATAGTTGTTTGCGACTCCCGAAAGAACCGTCTGCGAATTACTTTAATTTCGGCCATACTGCGCACGGTGTCAATCAACCGTTTTTTTTCAATGTAAAAGTTTGAGGAATTGATATTAAGTGGTTTTTCCAACACACTTAATGCTCCAGCATCTAATGCTTCATAGGTTGCCGTCATCGAATTTCTATTTAATTTTGAACTGATGACCACAATGGGTATGGGATTTTTTCTCATTATATGGCGAATGGCTTCATAGCCATCCATCACAGGCATCTGAAGATCCATCGTAATAAGATCAGGTTTTAATTGTTCAGCAAACTGAATAGCTTCTTTACCATTTTTCGCGCACCCTACAACTTCTATATCTGCTGCGGAAGAAAAAATGTGTTTTAAAATAGCTAATTCTGTTGCTGAATCATCTACAATAAGAATTTTTATCATCATTTATACCAATTGTGAAACGATTTCTAATAATGCACTTGATTCAAAGTCATTTTTCACAATATAGGCATCCGCTCCCACTTCAACACCACGTTTTTTTTCAGCATCACTGCCAAGCGATGTCACAATGATAACGGGTATAGAACGGGTTTTTTCATTTTTCTTCACATACTCAGTTAAAGTAAAACCATCCATAATAGGCATCATGACATCTGTAATTAATAAAGAAAATTTTTGTTTCTGTAGTAAGTCCCACGCTTCTTGGCCATCAACTGCGACAGTCACTTGATAATTTTTACTTTCTAATACATGTTTTTCTAATGTCCGCGTCGTGATCGAATCATCAACGACTAAAATATGAGGACGGGTAGGAACATCCATCATTTTAGTTGAAAATGAAATAGGAGCAGATTGGCCAGTATGTAATGCTCTTGCAAGCAAATCACCTGAATTTAATACAACAATAATATGACTACTGCCTGATAATGTTCCGCCTGCCACACAAGAAATAGTCGTAAATGGATACTGCAGTGGTTTAATAATAATTTCGCGTTCCCCAATCACTTCATCCACCAAAAATCCAACTTGTTGTTTATCTTTTTTAATGACAACAACGGGCACATGATTTTTGACCGACATATCTTTTTCATTCAGTGATAACAATATTGCGAGGGAGCGTAATAAAATGGGATGTCCATTTACTATAATCGCCTGACTACCTTGGACTTCAATGATGTCGGTAAGTTTGACTGTAAATACTCTTTCAACATGACTGGTTGGCACAACAAATATTTCACCGCCACTTTTAATCATGAGGCCACGTTCGCTGCTAATGGTAAAAGGTAAGCTTAGACAAAATGTAGTGCCTTTATTTATCTCGGTTGTTATCGTCACTTTACCTTTTAAAGGTTCTAGATTGTTTTTTACTAGATTAAGACCGACTCCTCGTCCAGAAATATCAGTAATAATTTCCTTGGTAGAAAATCCAGGATGAAAAATATAATCAAGTACTTCATCATCTGTCATTTTTTCGTATTCACCCGCTGTCACTAAATTTTTTCTTAAAATTGTATCTCCTATTTTTTTTCTATTCATGCCAGCGCCATCATCAGAAATATAAATTAATACGTGATTTTCTTCTTCTACCAACTTAATATTAATCTGACCGATAGGCGGTTTTCCATTGTCTTCACGTGTGGTTTTATCTTCAATACCATGATCAACAGCATTTCGCAAAATATGAATAATAGGATCCTTGATTCCATCTAATACCATTTTATCTATTTTAATTTCATCACCGGTGATATTTAATTCAATTTCTTTATTCATAGCATGCGCCATTTCACGTACATGACGTGGTAATGTACTAAATAAATTTGCCGCAGGAACTAGACGAAGCATACGAATTTCTTCTTGAAGCGAATTAGATAAAGTGGATAATTCATTAATACAGCCACGCATTGTTTTATACATTTTATCAATATTATTTTTTATGTCATGAAAATAATCGGATCCAGACACGGATAGCATTTGCATATTGTAATCATTGGAATTATTAATATTTTTTATAGCAATTGACAATTCATCCCATAGCTCGGTCATTTTTTTTGATTTATTATGTAGTTGTGAAATATCTGCATAATGATCATCAAGTGCAATTTTATTGACTTGTAATTCTTCCATTAATGCAGAGATTCGATCAATTTGTTTGATGGTAACGCGAATTGTTTCTGTTTTTAATAAATCATTTTTTTGTGTGGTCTGTGTTTGTGTTTTTTCTTCTACAGGCTTAATAGTTGTAATAGGGTTTTTTTCAGCGACATTATTATTTAATCGATTTAACAAATCTGACAAATCAAAGGGTATTGGCGAATGGGTAAGAAAAGATTGCAGTGAGTCATGCATTTTATCAACGGCTTCTAAGCTAAGATCGATAATAGAAGAAGGAACGGTACCTTCTTCACTTTTAAAAGTGGAAAATAACGTCTCTATAGCGTGTGCAATTTCACCAATTTCATGAATTCCCAAACTTCGAGAGGCGCCTTTGAGATTATGAGCTGATCGAAAAATTGTATCTAGGGTTTTATTATATTCGACATCTGTTAAATTTTTTTTCTCTAACCTAAGTAATCCAGCAGTAATAATTTGCGACTGCTCATCGAGTTGAGAATTAAACGTCTCGAGAAGTTGCTTTAAAAGTTCCGGATCTAAGCTCATAGCGGATCCTATTTTTTTAGATCAATTATTTTATAAAAATCGACATGATTTTTTAAATTTTTTGCAACATCAGTTAAGAGTTTAATGGCTTCTGTAGTTTGTTTAGTACTTTCGACAAATGAACTCGTCACTTGATTGATTTCATTCATTCCAGCTGTAATTTGTTCTATACCAATACTTTCTTGTCGTACAGATGCTTCAATTTGTTGACTCGCGATAGAGGTTTCATGGATTACTGAACTTAAATCACGAACAATATCGCCTGTTTGTTCAACAAGATTTGTGCCATGATCAACTCCTTTTGTCCCCTCTTCTGTCACCATGACGGCTTTTTCAGCGGCGTTTCGAATATTTTCCAGAATTTTTTGCACTTGTATCGTAGACTGTTCTGATTGTTCGGCAAGATTTTTTACTTCATTTGCTACCACAGCAAATCCCTTTCCTGCTTCACCTGCTTTTGCGGCCTCAATCGAGGCATTAAGAGAAAGCATTTTTAACTGCTGTGCTAGTGTATTCACGACTGACGTGATTTCACCTACTTGTTGTGTTTGATCACTTAAGCTAAGAATAGTTTGCGCAATAGTTTGAACTTTGCTACGTACAATCTTCATGCCTTCGATACTCTGCTCAACAGCAATTAATCCTTGCTCGCCCTTTTCACGTGTACGCTCTGCTGATTCTCCCAAATTTTTTGCTTTATCCATCGTTTGAGATGAACTTTTTTCAATTTCTTCAATGGAGGCCGTGATTTGATTAATCGAAGATGCTTGTTCAGAAGCACCGCTTGACTGTACATCAATCGCGCGTTTGACTTCATCCATGGTGACAACCATATTATGACAAGCCTCTGTTATTTGTTTGGCTATCGATGATAAACTTCCTGTCATTTTATTTAAATCTTCGCCCAACTGAGTCATGACATCTTCTTTTTTCACTTCAAGATATTGAGTTAAATCACCACTGGCAACTCTGCTACTATGCATACTGAATGATTTTGCGGTATTCAGAATAGTATCTAATAAAGTTCGGGTTTTTTCTTCACTTTCTCGTAATTTTTCTTCATTGTTTTTAATTGCATCTTGCATTAATTTTAATGCACTTAATAATCTTCCTGTTTCATCATTTGATTTGATCAAAATAACTGAATCGCGTTTTCCACTCGCAATATTACGCGCAATTTTAATTGCATTATTGATGGGTGTTAGAATAATTTTTGCGGTAAATAAAGATATAACAGTAGATGAAATGACAATGATCGCAATGAGTAATAGTTCTATTATACGTAGAGCACGAAAATCGGATATAATTTTTTCCGTACCCACTGTGACTTCTTTAAGCTGTAAATCAAACATTCCCCCTACGCGATCGCCTGTTTCATTAATAGGTCCATCTAGTAACGTCATTATTTTATTTTCTATCTCGACCGTATCAGAAAATAGTTGAGTCGTAGACAAATTTTTATTAGTGTGGCTTGACATTATATTCAATTGATCTTGCTTTTCTTTTAATTGATTTAGCAAAATAGTTATTTCTTTCCAATTTTTTTGAAATGTTTGGTCTGTTGCATTTGTTTCAAAAAGATTAATCGATTGAATATCTCTGTTAATATTGGTCCATGCACGCACAAATTCTGCTTTAAAATTCGCATCATTCGTAATATATAATCCGCGTACTGATGACTGAGTTAAATAAACTTGCCCACCTAAATCATACAGCAGATCATATATTGGAAGACTGGTATTTATGACACGATCAGCCGTTTTTTCACTGGATGAAATAATCACGAAGATTGAACCGACAGCACATAATAAAATAATTGCAATAGCAAAAAACCCCATCAATAAACGGCCACGAATTCCAAAGGTAGATTTAACAGGAGTGACTTCATCAGCAGTGTGCATAAAAGGGCTTCCTTATAAGCGTTAATCAAATTTTATAAGTATCAACTTGATCTTTTAAGCTCTTAGCAATGGTAGCAAGATTGCTAATTGCCTCAGTTGTTTGTTTAACACTACTCACAAATGATGTGGTAACCTGATTGATCTCATTCATGCCAGCGGTAATTTGTTCTATTCCAGCACCTTCTTGGCGTACTGCAGCCTCTATTTGTTGGCTAGCAATCGTTGCTTCATGAATGACTTCACTTAAGCTTCTAACAACGCCTTCCGTTTGTTCAACCAATTCGGTTCCATGGTCTACACCTTTTGTTCCTTCTTCAGTGACCATCACGGCTTTTTCTGTAGCACGGCGAATATCTTCCAATATTTTTTGTACTTGCACGGTTGATTGTTCTGATTGTTCTGCCAAATTTTTAACTTCTGCTGCAACCACAGCAAATCCTTTTCCCGCTTCCCCCGCTTTTGCTGCTTCAATTGAAGCGTTAAGTGCAAGCATTTTTGATTGTTGCGCTAGTGTGTTAACGACTCCTGTAATTTCTCCTACCTGTTGCGTTTGATTACTTAAGTCAAGAATGGTTTGTGCAATCAGTTGCACTTTTTCACGAACTGATTTCATACCCTGTATACTTTGCTGAACAGCTTCCAATCCCATTTGTCCTTTTTCTCGCGTACGCTCGGCAACCATTCCTAAATCTTTTGCTTTTTCTATCGTCTGGGATGTGCTTTTTTCAATTTCTTCGAGTGATGCAGTGATTTGATTAATAGAAGAAGCTTGTTCTGTTGCGCCAGTTGATTGCATATCAACAGCTTGTCTAACTTCTTCCAAAGTCGAAACCATGTTATGACAAGCTTGCGTAATCAATTTTGTTACGTTTGATAAACTGTCTGTCATGCTATTTAAATCTTGACCCAACAGACCAATTTCATCGTTTGAGTCAAGCTCAATATGTTGACGCAAATCACCTGAAGCAATGCGACTGCTATGTCGGCGAAATAAACTAATATGACGCAAAATACTACGCGCAGTAAAATAAGCAATTAAAAAAGAAATCATGATAGAAAATATCGATAAAATATATTCAGTTATCTGAATATTATTCATATTATTAATGATTTTTTCTGTCCCGATTGTTAATTTTTTATATTGAATATCCGTAATACCATCGGTTGATTGTCCATTCTCGGTCTCGGTTCCAAGAAGTAAATCCGTTAGTTTATATGTTATGTTATCTAGTTTAGCCATTTCTGTTTGATTCTTTGCGGCGTCAATATTACTTCCACTGAACAAATTATCTTGTACTACTCGCAATTGAGTTAACAATTCATTCACTTGTTGCCAATAATTAATCGCTGTACTATTCGTCCATTTACTGGAAAGTGTATTTATTTTTTGTTGCAACGGAAGAATATCAACATCCCATATAGAAGTAGATCTTTTATACTGCGCATCACCGGTTAATATCCATTTATGTATTTGTGAATTCATATGGTATATGTACGTTGTTAAATTAAATAAAGCATCATAACTTGGTAAGTCATTTTTTAATGCTTGGTCAGTCTCTGTCTTTGTTATAGAAATAATACTTAAGGTTATTCCAACCATTACTAATAACATGGCAATCACTGTCATAAATCCAATCCATAGGCGTCCTCGAATACTGAGTGAATATCCGCGAGAAATATTTTTTATGCTTTCTGACTCATGATTCGAATTCATAACTATTCTCCCAGCCTAAATTTATTTTATTAATTGCGTTTCAATCTCCGTTAAAATAGCATCTATATTGATTATTGCTGTTGTTCCATTATGCAGCCCAATAATATAATTTAATTTTATAGCATTGTTGGAAGGAATTGGGGGATTTAACTTATCCATACTGTAATGATGACTACCTTCGATGCTATCGACAAGCAAACCAACTTGCATTGATTCATTCTGTACCACGATGACATTTTTATTTATTTTTTTCTCTGATTTTTTTATGCCAAAAAAATGTTTTAAGTCAATCACATTAATTAACATGCCGCGGCGATTAATAATGCCAGCGATAAACTCGAATGTGGATGGAATAGGCGTGATTGAAGTATTCTGAATGACTTCCTTTGTTAACTGATATGGAATACCATAATGCTCATTTTTATTTAAGCAAAAATGAATATACGAATATATATTTTTTTCTTGACCTTTTTTAATTTCAATTTGAGCAATTTTCTCTGCACGTTTTTGTAGAATAGTTAATGCTTCACTGTCTTTAGGCAAGCAAACGGGTGCACTTGTGAATATTGTTGTTTTCTCTTGATTCTTTTTATGCGCTTTGATTGGCATAATTTTTATTTCCCGATAAAGTGTGAAGCTCTATTTCTTGTTTTACTATTTCAACAAATCGCCCATAGCACAATCCCTGCGAACTAATAACTTTTTCTTTAGGATCTTTTGCTTTTGCAATGATTAAAGCATTACACAAGCTTTTTAAACCTAATTCTATTTGCTTATTTCTAAGTAGTAGTAAACCAAGCTGGAAATGACCCGGTACAAATTGATGATCCAAGAATAAAGTTTTTCTTAACATTTTCTCGGCTTCTACTAAATGATTTAATTCAATATGAATTAATGCATATGTAAAATACATATCTTTATCAGTTGCATGGTATTTTAAACCTTCTTGGCAGACTTTTTCTGCTTCTGCCAACTTGCCTAAGTTGGCTAATGCAATTGCTTTGGAGAAAAATATAAACTGTGTGTTTTTCTCAAGTGTTTCAAATAAATCAACCATATTTAACGCTGCTTGCCAATTTGATTCTTTTAGTAGTTCAGAGATTTTATCCTGATAGGAATAGTCTGGCTTTTTTTTATCAGGTATATTTTTAACTTGATAAATTTTTGTTTCTTTAACCTTATTTTTTACTTTATTAACCACTTTAACTTTTTCAGAAACGATCGGTTTTTTAGCTTCAACAGATATTTTTTCTTCTGTCGGACGAGTAAAAATCAAGCCATCGTGATGATGAAAAATAAAATCTGTTCCCGATAAATTAACAGGATCAGATGCTCCCAATAACAAATATCCCCCTGGAACTAAGCAGGCATTCAATTTTTGCATTAAACGGGCAATTTTTGTATTATCAAAATAAATAAATACGTTACGACACAAAATTAAATCTTGGGCATTGGTTCCATTAAAAATAGCAGGATAGGTATCGTCATTTAAATTAAGATAATCAAAATGAACTAATTCTCGCAACTTCGGAGAAAAACTATATCCTCTATTGATGGTTGAAAAATAACGTTGCTTAAAATAATCTTGAATAGATCGCATCGACCATTCATTGTAAAATCCAATAATTGCTTTTTTCAACGCTTCCGTATTAATGTCCGTTGCTAATAAAGTTATTCGCCATTTATCAATATCAGGAATCATTTCAGATAACAGCATAGCAATAGTATATATTTCTTCGCCTGTTGCAACGCCAGCACTCCAAATTCGCAATGATAGATTATTTTGCTGCCGTTTTTGTTCAATAATGCGAGTTAATATTTTATTTTCTAATAATTGAATTTGATGATTATCGCGAAAAAAATAAGTCTCGCCCACTGTCACACCTGCAATGAAATGTTCAAGTAAAGGCGAATGATCTTTGCAATTAATTAGCTTAGCTAAATAATCTTTAGGAGCATAATTAAATTTATGATATGCGTTTAATATTGTTTTATGCAAATCATGCGTTTGATGATGTTTAATAACAATCCCTAATCGTTCATAGATTAGTTTGATGAAATCAACTTCCGTTTGTTTTATTTCTTTTAATAAGTTTTCTTGATTATTTTCCATCATTATTCAATCCTCATTTTATTCACTAGCTCCATCAAGAAATAAACTTGGATTTGTTGTAATTAAATCAATTTTTAGCACTTCATTCATATCAATTAATAATGCTAGATTACCACCTAATAATGTTGTTCCTAAAAATGGCGAACTTGAATTGTTAAATTTTTCTTCCATTTGCAATGATTCTTTTTCAATGCATGTGACGCCAAAAACTCCATCCATGATCAAACCTATTTCTCGGTTTTCATCTCCACAAAGTACAATAGGCGTGCTCAATGAATAGGGTCTATTTCGATTTAATCCTAAACACAAACCGAAATCGATCACGGGTATACTGCGACCCGCCATATTCATTAAACCAGCAACATAATGGGCAGAACCCGGAATTGATTCAAATAAAACTAAAGGTAATACTTTTTTCACAAATTCCAGATCCATACAAAAATGCACGCCTTGTGATTGAACATGCAATATATTAAATTTAGCTTTAATTATTTTTTTTTCCATACCCGTTCCTAGTATTAAACTTTTTCATTTATTTTTTTTAAAAAAATTGTCATTTGTTCTGTTGTTAATGGCTTACTAAGAAAATATCCTTGTCCTTGTGGGCAGTTATTTTTAAGCAAAAATTCGTATTGTTTTTCTGTTTCTATCCCTTCTGCTATCACATTGAGCCCTAGATTTTTTCCTAATGCAATTAAACAGCAGACAATAATACTGGCATCTGGATTATCAACAATATCTTGCACAAATGTCTGATCAATTTTAAGTGTATTGATTGGCAAATGTTTTAGCCGAGTTAATGAGGAATATCCGGTTCCAAAATCATCAATTGCAATACTTGGACCTAGATCATTTATTTTTTTTATCATTGAGACAAATGGCCCTGTTGTGTAGGACATCACAGTTGATTCAGTCAATTCTAATACAAGCATTTCAGGTTTCAGATGAGTCGTTTCTAATACATCTACAATGAAAGGTAAAAAATCTTCGTGTAATAATTGTCTTGATGATAAATTAATTGCAAATTTAAACTTTTTAAAATTATTCAATCCCCATTTTTCAGCTTGTCGACAAGCCGTAGCAAATATCCAATTCCCAATCGATGAAATCAGTCCTGTTTCTTCTGCAATTGGAACAAATATATTTGGTGACACATTACCAAATGTTGGGTGCTCCCAACAAAGCAACGCTTCAACACCGACGATTTTTTTACTTGCCAAATCAAATATGGGCTGATAATTCAGAGAAAGCTCTTTTCGTTCCATCGCAAATTTTAATGCATGCTCCAAACTAATTTTTTTCTGATATCGATCATACAGTTCTTCTGAATAATATTGATGATTATTTCTTCCTAACGCTTTTGCATGGTACATAGCAATATCAGCATTCTGCACTAAATTCTGCAGAGTTGTATTTTTTTGGGGATAATAGGCTATTCCTATACTTGCACCAATACGAACATGATGATTTTCTAAATCGTAGCTCATAGAAATTGATTCAATGATTTTTTTAGCCATCATTCCCGCTGTTTCGTTGTCTTCAATCTGATTTAAAATGATGGCAAACTCATCTCCGCCGATGCGGGCGAGAAAATCATTTGCTCTGATGCAAAGTTTTAATCGTGTAGCCACTGCAATTAATAATAAATCACCAATGTGATGGCCAAAACTATCATTGACGTTCTTGAAATTATCTAAATCAACGAATAATAATGCAGAGGTATGCTGATATCGATCTGCTGCGGCTGTCACTTCTTTAAGTGTTCGATCGAATTGAAAGCGATTGTAGACACCGGTCAATGAATCAATAGACGATTGCAGATATAATTTTTGCGTTGTTTCAAATAATTTTTGGCGCATATCTGAAATACGTTGCATTGCTTTTATTTTTGCAGCAAGCGTAATTTCACTAAATGGTTTGGTGAGATAATCATCGCCTCCCGCATCAATGCCTTGGGAAATGCTATTATCATCAACCGATGCACTCAGAAAAATAATTGGTATCCAATTGTCAGGATCAATTTGACGTAACTCTTTGGCGCACTCAAAACCATTCATTCCCTCCATTAGAACATCAAGAATGATCAGGTCAGGTCTTTGTTTTTGAAATGCCTCAATGGCTTTTTCGCCACTGTTGACGGGTATAACTCGATGCCCCAACTTCGTCAGTGCAGCAGCAGTCAGTATGAGATTAGTTTTGGAATCATCTGCAAGCAATATGTCCACAGGAGTTTCCTTAACGTAAAATTATTTTGATCGCTTTAATTATTATAAGGTGAAATAAATATCAATAGGATGAAATAAACTTAGATTGATCACTATATATCCAGAATACATTTTTTTGTTCGAGATATTCTTACTAATGCGTTTCATATTCATATAAAAGATCTACCCCTGTTTCGGTCGTAGTAGTCTCCGTTCGAATTTTCCATTTTCGACTAATTGGCAAATTGAGATTCAGTGCCTGAGCTGGATTGAACACTCCCAGTTTGGCAACACTCGAAAGTCCATGGGTGGAGCCCGATTGATCGCCAAGCGTAGGATCAGAAGAATCCATACTGGTCGCGAGCGTACTTAACACGGTTAATGCGCCATGGGCTGAAATTTCAGATCGTGGCTGACCAAATATCATGTATGACAAAATATCCTCTTGCGATAGAGGGGGTTCTGAAATCAGTTTAACAACCGGTTCAATCAACGTCCCACGCACAGAAACACCTACGTGTACATAGTGATTAATAGGCTCAATACCAAATCCCATGAAATTTTTTGCATCAGGATGTAACTCCTGAAAAGCATCAATATCTAGCCCTGGATTTGTTATTAAATTTTTAACATAAATTAAACGGCCATCCTCAATAGTAAATAACTTGTCATAAATTTGATAAGTACCGCGGATAATATGCAGTGCACCATTTCCTAAAGGAAAACCACCCGGCACTTGACTCACAAAAATTTTCCCGCCTAGATCTGCGTTTAGTTGCTGATATTCTAAATGTACTTTCTTTCCCAGTTCTAATTGCAACTGCAAAGAAAAATTATTGAAATATGGAGCGGATTTTTTTTCTCCCGCAAACACCAATTCTTTGGGTAAATTTACTATTTGAGTATATTCTTCAAGTGTAATGTGTACATACGGTAATAATAGATTACCAGTGATGCTGGCATTTTTTCCCTGTAGGGTAATATTTAAATTAGGCGACGCCGTTATTTTATATTCGTCTGTATTTGCGACTTGTAATTGGTTGCCCTGTAGTGTCAAACGTAAAGGAAAATTAGCTTGACTTAAATCAACTGTTCCTTTCAATACACCGTGTCCAGCACCCGAATTGAATCGTCCGTTGACTGAGATTAACAATGCTTGCGTAAAGGTATTATGAAAATTGACAGCCCGAGGATGGATACCCAATGCTGGAATAAAAAACTGCCCATTATTTATATCAAGAGAACCTTGAAAGGCTGGATGCGATAAGCTACCCGCTAATTTAATATTACCCATCACTCTTCCTTTGAGTGATTTCAAATGAACTGATGAAATGATTTCACTTATATCATTAAAATTAAGTGTGACAGCTCCCCTTAAAAAATCTTTCCATTCTTCCTGCAGAGCATTAGGTAATTGTACTGACATATGAATTTGATTTGCTGAAGAAAATAAAATAGATGACTCAGTTGAAATCATGTCTGGTAGTAATTTTGCATGAGAAAAAATACGAATTTGCGGAATATCATAGTCAGCTAATTTTATCCGATCACCTATTAAGTCTAAACGTATTAACGCATTTTTCTCTGCGGCTGATGATATTGTGCCATCGATTGCAGCTACTGAAAAATTTTCAAATTTAACTTGTTTGACATGAAAATCACCCGCAACAAATCCAATATTATTTTTTGTGCTGATTGTGCCAGTTGATATGACACTACCCGCTAGATCTGTGTAGAGTGAATGAAGATTGGGTACCTGAATTTTCCATTGAATATTCCATATATGCGATGTCAGACTGTTTTCACGGTATAAATTAATATCGCTGACGTTTAAATTATCCAGCCAAAATTGTCTGATCCAAGTCTGATTTTTTCCCGAATTTTTTTGATTTTTATTTTGCAATAAATGAATTTCGATACCTTCGGAAAATAAATCGTGAATAAATAAACGATGACTCAATAATGGAAATGGTCTCCACCTTAACTCAAATTGTTTTATGTCAAGTTGTAGATCATCATTCACAAAATGGATTTTTTTTAAGATGAAATGAGAGCTGAGAACACCCGAACTCTCGGCAATTTCTAAATGGCCGGGCGCGAATTTTTTTGCAAGACTAATCGACCATTGCAAACCGGGTTGAGTAAATAAAAATAGATACAAAATGCCGCAGCCGAAGACTATAAATATCAGCAAAAAACGAAATAAATAAGTGAATAATCGTCTCATGAAAATTCGGGTCCTACACTAAATTCAACACTAAATGGTTGCGAATGTTTACTGAGGGCGCGGGAAAGATACAATTTAATGGGTCCTACTTTAGTATCGTAAACTGCTCCAACGCCAGCACCTCGATTCAGGGGAACATTAAAATGGTTCGTGGCATAACCCGCATCATAAAATACGGCACCATATAAATCACCTTTTAAGCGATGTTGATATTCAACACTGCCGATGACCAAATATTTTCCCGGTCCAATGCTGCTATCGGCAAAACCTCGAATACTTGTCACTCCTCCCGTCACAAATTGCAAACTGAGTGGAAGAACAGGCAAGTTATGTACGGTGGTATAACCAAAATCCCCGCGCACTAAAATGCGTGAAAAACCAAAGGGTGAAAAAATGAATTTAGCATGCGTGTTTGCTTGAACAAAACTTGTTTTTGAAAATACTGATTTTGATGCACCTTGCAGCGTTAAATTCGCAGCGAGTGCTTTGTGTGGGCTCGCCCAATCATCTGTATCAATATAAGATAATTTTCCACTCGGAAAAAATAGATGTGCCATTTGAGTAGGCGAATTAAAAATAAAAAATCGTTCCACTAAATAATTTAGACTCAAATTACCTTGCCATTTTTCGAGAGTTTTTGCATAACCCGCCAATAATGTTGCAGAATGACTTCTTCCCATTCTTGGCTCAAAATGTTTAACATTCACTCCAGTAAACCATTGATCCGTCAATGGGTTTCGGCCAGGAATATAATAGGTGACTGCTGCACCAGACAATACGGATGATAATTTCATTTCCGCTTCCAGATGATGTCCTTCATTTCCCAAATGCCGTAGGCTGAGTTCACCAGAGATACGCGCACCTGTTAGTGTGCCATAGCCTATCCCTAGACCGTAAAGATTGGGTAGTGGTGGATATAAATAGGTATCAATTGGGATGTGCGTTTGTTCTGGATTGGTAAAATTTGGTTTAAACACAACTCGCCTGAAGTAATAACTTTGTTCCATGTCTTGTTGAAGTTCAATCAGCTTATTGCTGGAGAAGACATCACCCGGTTTAAAATCAATGAAACGACGCATAAAATTTCCTGAATAAGGATGCGTTTTAAACCATACTTCGTCGAAATAAAATTGTGGTCCTGTTTCCATGCGGATGTAAATTCGGCAAGTATAACGATGTAAATCAACGATAATTTTATTTTTATAAGAGGCTCGTAAATATCCTCGATTTTTAGCAACGTTAAACAATTCTTTTTTAACTGCATTGTATGCAGGTACTGTGAATATGTTATCTGGTTTGAGAGGCAAGTGATGAATATATTCATGGATGGCTGGATCATTTTCTCCAGGCCCTTTTACTTCTACATTGATACCGGTGACACGCAGCGGTTCGCCTGGGATAATAGAGTAATCCGCTATCCATTTTCCTTGCTGCCTGAATAATTGCGAGTAAATTTTTATCCTAAAAAGCCCAAAAGGTTGCAATCCTTTTTTAATTTCCACTTTTCCTTTCACGTATACTTGGCGCGCCTGCCTAGACGAAAGATATTCACCATATTTGTTTTGCATTTTGTTCAATCGGTCTTGCACGTTTTTTAATTCATCGCCCTGCACACCGTGTAACTGATAAGTTAAATTGGAGAGGGCGTAGACAGGCTGACATATCAACAAGAAAATACATAAAACGGGGAAAAACCAAAATGTGTGGCCAAATAGGCTGTTTTTTCCCTCCCTGGATTTTTTGCAGTCCACATGATGCTCCATTTAGAATTATCATTGTAATCGCCTAGCATCTCACTCAACAACCGCTTTCTGGCTTGTGAATAGTTTGTTAATAAGAATATAATACGAATCATTGTACATTTGCTTTCTACAACATCAGGAAAAGTCTATGCGCACTGTCTTCATCAAATCCACTCTTATCGGGGTTTGCCTATCTCTCCCCCATTTTGCATTGGCTGATCAAGCAGCAAATACAGCAAAGCATACTCTATTTCCCACTACACCCGGTTTTACAGCCGAAGCGATGTCAGACAATGGGAACATGGAATATGAGGCAGATGCGATGATTCCCATCGTTGGGCAACGCACACAATTTTTTCATCTCACCCCGCAAGTGTTCTTGCAGAACAAATCCAACTACACGGCGAGTATTGGCGCGGGTATTCGAAGCTTGACAGAATCGTCTGGTATATTCGGCGCATATCTGTTTGGGGATTACAATCATTCTCATAACGGTAATTCCTTTTTGTTTGTCAATCCTGGTGTGGAGCGCTTAGGCAAGCTTGTTGATCTGGTGGTCAATCTGTATGTGCCAGTGAGCGCTCAGCGTATAGATATCAATTCAGGCGTTACACAAATTAATGGTTACAACAAATTTGAGTCGGTGGGACCTGGGGGCGATCTCCAGATCGGCGTTCATCCTCACATATTCACTAACCCTAAAATTCATGTGGGTGGATACTATTTTAGTCCCAAAGACACGAATCAAAGGGTACAAGGCGTATTCACTCGTTTTGAGATTCCCATCACTAATCAGTTCACGTTACTGGTCAGTGATGCCTATGACAAAGTCAAACGTAATGTTTTTAAGTTTGGTCTGAGCGTTAGTCTAGGAGGTCGTACCAGTGGCAAATACTCCAGTGGTGATTTAGCAGAACGCATGGTTGAACCAATCAACCGAAACTTTGCTACAGTGGTTGGACCTTATCACACGGCAGAACCTATCATTGATACGGTTCATTAATATAGTGTTTCAGATAAATCATTTGGTGTTTTTTACCAAATAATTTATCTGAAACACTTTTAAATTGACCTGTGGAGAATATCTATGAAGTTTAAATTTTCATTTTTAGCCATGATTGCTTTATCAACATTTTGTGTTAGCCAATCTTATGCTTTAAATTGTAATCAAAAAGGGGATGAGATCATTAAATTATATCAACTTCTGCCGAATGAAACTGAAGGAGGATATTTTAAATTAACCTATAAGTTAGATGATGAAGGATCTGATGTTCCAAAATCAACAGCCATTTTTTATTTGTTAAAAAATGAAAATCGCTCGCTCTTCCATAAATTGTCGAGTGATATCATGTATCATTTTTATTCTGGGGATCCAGTCACGATGGTATTGTTAAACCCAAATGGCACTGGAAGCACACTCACATTGGGCAGCAATGTATTACGTAAGCAACAAGTGCAAGTCGTCATTCCAAAAAATACGTGGATTGGATCTTATGTTGCTAAAGGTGGATGTTATGCACTCATGGGAACAACGATGACACCCGGTTTTGATCCTAAAGGATATGAATTAGGTAATAGATCAAATCTTACTGAGATGTATCCACAATATAAACATGACATTTTTTATTTAACAAATTATCGGGTTATTAAGTAGGGTGGGCAAAGCGCAGCGTGCCCACCGTCTCTTTTAGATCTAATGGTTTTTCTAAGAAGAAGCCCCTCTGTTATTTGGACGCATGCTACCACCATCAGGATTATTATCTGCAACTCTCCTCATTTCGAGCACATACTTATTTGATTCAGTGAAAAATATCTTATTATGATATTCTCAATCTATTCAATCATGAGCACGCACTAACATGCAAAACACCTATACCTTCAAACAACATTTTTTATTGATTATCCTATTTGGATTCCTTGCACTTTCACTCTTCTCACCCATCGCATCCAATGAATATCTCCCTAACAGTCAAGATTTTTTAAATCATATCGTGAGTATTTCAGAAGCAAAACAAGCTCTAGATCAAGGGCAATTTCCCATTCGGGTTGCGCCTGATCTTTATCAACACTGGCAATATCCGCATTACCAATTTTACTCGCCCCTGGCTTACACTATCGCCGGTGCGATTCATCAATGGCTTGTACCGCAAAATCCGTTTATAGCGTATAAAATTACGTTATGGCTCGCGTTACTCTTAGCGGGGATATTTGTTTTTCGTTTAACTCTGCAATTTGTCGAGTCCCGTTTCGCCGCCCTATTATCTGCAACTCTTTATTTATTTTCGCCTTACCTGATGCTAAATATAGGCGTACGGGGTGACTTCACGGAAGCGCTTGCGACTTGTCTCGTGCCGCTCACACTGTATTACAGTATTCAATGTCACAACAAACCTGCACTAAATATGTTTATTGCGACTGCGCTCGCCTGGTTTGCTTTGGCGACTATTCATCTTGTTACTTTTATTTTTTCGTCTTTGTTCATTGGAATTTTTTTAATTTGTCTTAACGTGCAAAATAATATCCCCTTAAAAAATCTCATGATGGTAGGTTTGGCATATGGTTTTAGCGGGTTATTGGCTGCGTGGTATTGGGCGCCGATCATTTTGTTGCAGCCTTATCTTTATATTCATCATGCTTTAGCAAATCCTTACTATACCAATTGGCTGAATCCGCTCTCCACTTTATTATCACCTTCCGCAGTCAGTCCCATGCCACTACCCGGCAATGGAAAATTACCCTTTCCATTTTATGTCGGTATTGGGTGGCCAATACTCATCGCAGTCGGTGTCGTTATTTATAAAAAAGTATGTGAGCCTACACTTAAAATGCCGACGTTTGTCACCCCACTCTTATTTCTTTTTATTTTTGCTTTTTTTATCACATGGTCACCTGTGAATTTTTGGGCTTATATTCCTGAGTATTTTAAAAGTCTACAATTTGGTTTTCGTATTTTAATTCAGTTAATGTGGATGGGCGCTTTGTTATTTGGCTGGGTCATTATTGAATTATTTCAGAATAAACTCGATATTCGACATATTGTGCTTGGGATACTGCTGATTGGTATTGCAAATGGATCTTGGCTCTTAACCGGCTCAAGTAACGATAAAAAAGTGGCGGACTTAGTACAACATCCTGCTCTTTACGAATGGGGCGCACGAGCTTATGTTATCAGTCCCCTCTTGTTTCCTCATGCACCCTATCCTGCTCACTTTTTATCTGTCACTCAAACAGAACATATTTGTTATTCAGAAAAATCCAAATTAACCTGCCAAATCTCTCTACCACAAGCCACGATTATTCAGCTACCGCTTCTGTATTATCCTAATATGCTGACAATCAAAGTGGATGGACAATCGGTGCATTACCAGCCGATTGCCGCCACTCAGAAAATAGAAAATTTTACTCAAATTAATCCACTGTTGGCAAGCATATCCTTATCGCAAGGAACACATACCATTACTGCCCAGTTTACTGGATTAAAATGGGCAAATTGGATATCACTCAGTGCATGGATTGGATTGTTGATTGCATTAATTTGGGCTAGAGCACCAAACAAGTGTAAAAATAAAAATCTATATTAATCAACATGTTACTTGATGATCTTTCAAGTAGGGCCAAAAAAGCCGGTGCTTATCATTGGGTAAGTACTACGTGGCATAAATACAGGTGCAGTGACAGACTCCGGATAAGTCCAAGTTGTCCCTGAATCCTGACTTAGCGCCATAAGAGGTCGATACATGTTGTCATCAGCATTGTAATACGAACCTGTAGCTATAATAGTCTTGCCATTCGAACTTACGTTTCGAAACACAGCAGCATAACTATCAAAAGGATACGTATTATGTGGTGTAAAGACAGGCGCTGTAATGGACTCTGGATAAGTCCAGGTTTTTCCTGAATCCTGGCTCAGTGCCAAAAGAGGTCGAGTCATACTTTTACCATTAGATGTGTCATAATAGAAACCTGCGGCAACACACGTGCTGCCATGGCAGCTTGCACTCTTAAAGAGAGCGGAGTCAATAAAAGGATACGTATTATGTGGTGTGAAGACAGGTGCAGTAATAGATTCTGGAAAGGTCCATGTTGTCCCTGAGTCTTGACTCAGCGCCAAAAGGGGACGCGTGGTTTCGAAGATTCCGCCTCTGTCAATAGTATAGTTGCCTACCGCAATGCAGAGGCTGCCATCGCAACTTACGCTATCAAATTCACCCTTCTTGGCAAAAGGGTAGGTATTGTGTGGTGTGAAAATAGGTGCAGTAATAGACTCTGGATAGATCCAGGTTGTCCCTGAATCCTGGCTCATTGCCAAAAGAGGTCGATAAGAGCCTTCGTCTTGCTCATAGCTGCCTACAGCAACACAGACATTACCACTGCAACTTGCACTCTTAAATTCGCCTTTGCGAAAAGGATACGTCGTGTGTGGTGTAAAGTTAGGCGTAAGAATGGATTTCGGATAGGTCCAAGTTACCCCTGAGTCTTGGCTCAGTGCGAGAAGAGGTCCATAGAAACTATCATCTCCTTTGTCATAGCTACCGACAGCAATACACGTGCTGCCATTGCAACTTGCGCTATTCAATTCGCCTGGAAAAAGCGTGGTAATAGATTCAGGATAAGTCCAAGTGCCCCCTGTATTCTGACTCAAGGCCAGAAGAGGTCGATCGATTTTTCCACTCTTATAACTACCAACCGCAATACAAATGCTGCCATAGCAACTGGCGTCTTTGAATTGGCCACTGTCAAAAGGATATGTATTATGTGGTGTAAAGACAGGCTCAGTAATGGACTCTGGGTAAACCCAGGTCGTCCCTAAATCTTGGCTCAAAGCCAGAAGAGGTCTAGCCATTATTCTGTGTTCGTCAAAATAGCTATAGTAGTGGCCTACAGCAATACAGGTGCTACCATCACAACTTGAATTCTGCAATTGACCACTGCTACGAAAAGGATAAGTATCCTGTGGCGTAAAAGTAGGCGCTGTAATGGACTCAGGGAAAATCCAGGTTGTTCCTGAATCTTGGCTGACCGCCAGAAAAGGCCTCATGATTTTTTTATAACTTACATAACCGCCCACAGCAACAATGGGAGGAGGTGTAAGATTGGAGCCCACTATAGTAGGATGACTTCCAATAGATGTTCCAAATGAATCGACGGCATAAGCTGTCAACATAATAAAACCTGTAAAAACCTTTAAAAAAAATCGCGAATGCATTGTTTATATTTCCATATATTGAAAAATGATCATTAACCTACAGTAAAGGACGCCGAATAACCCGTGTATGCAGAAATTTTCCCGTTCCAGCCGGATTTCCAATCACCATGATGCACAATACGATATTGGCCTGGTGAAATGTCTTTTGGCATTCTCCATACAATCGTAATTAATGAGTAAGAGACACCATTGCGCTGCCAGTGATACTCCGTATCCCAATCGCGATCGAGTCTGATCGTATTCCATTGACCATTCATGAGATATTGCACTTCCAGAAAACTGTCTTGAATATGATAATTATTTTTTGGATGCCCGCCCCAAAAAATAGCTGTCACTGTGTCGCCTGGCTTGTAATGCGCATTGACATTTTGATAAACATCACCAAATTGTTTGGCGAATGGCTTATCATCCAACACCACGCCCGGCTGCAAATTAAATTGCACATTCAGTAAATCAGGCGGTTCTTGACCTGCTTCCACGGGTTTGTTATCCGTCAACGCTTGGGCAAGTTTGGCATAATTCTGCTGCAATGAGGATAATTCCCACGGACCAAAATGCGTTGATGCTCCCTCATAACGCTGCATTTGATATTCTTGGTTAGTCGCAACATAACCTGCATATGCATTCGATAACGCAGCAATAACAATGTGATTCTCTTCCGATTTCGACAAATGATCTGCAACGGTCGCTTTAATTCGACGCCCTGACATTGTCGTCACTTCAATTGGCACAGCAACAATCACAAGATTCCCAATTTTCACAATTTGGAGGGGAAGAATATTGGGTGTCCACCGATACGGCTTCATTTGCCCTAATTGCACTGCAATCGGTTTTGCGCCTTGGCATGTCGTTGTGGTGAGTTGGCAAATAAAATCAGGGAGTGTTTGATTCACCGTGTCGCAAGTGAGACCTTGCGCACCGACACCTTCACCATCTTGGGTCCCTGCCAGCATTGAAACACCAATCGCAGCGGAACAGGTTTTTTGTGGTTGACCGTTTGTGTAAATAGGATCGACTGACACGTCATCCATTGCGACAAAAGAATGTCGATAGTCAACACCGCCGGTCACAGCAGTTGCTGCGTCATCAAATAAATCTTTGGCTTTTTGATATTGCGGTTTACCGGCGAGTTCAACTGCAGCGATACCTTGCAATCCTTCTCCGCCTTCATGACCATATGGATTAGGAGAAACATCGCCTGCATTCGCTTGCGCAAATGCCGCGACAAATGCGTCGGGACCATAATCAGAATCAAAATCTTTTTCAAATAAATATTCCGCATATCCCTTATTATCGCCATTAATTAAATGGTTTTTGTTATTCATAGAGACGCCGTGTAACGGAAACCAATTGATCATGCCGATCTGTCTTCCATCTTTTTTATCGAAACGCACTAAAGTCATTTGCGTATCCACATCCGCTGGGTATTTATCTCGCTCACTTTTTGGATTAAGCAAATAAGCTTCTGGCGAACGATTATGAGAAATTCCCTGCAATTGTCCTTCCGCTAATTTTATCTCTGAAGGTGCCATGTTGTTATGTGCCCGCCCAATCGCTGCAACAATACCATCGACAATTGCATTGAAATTTTCTGGGCTAAAACCAAGCGTTGTTAAATTATATAACGTATAAGTAGAGTATCCGCCCGGTCCGCTGTGAGTATGAATGGCGGTCAATAACACATTTTCATCATTATATAAATTGCCATATTTCTCGTGTAATTTGCGCACGACTTGTTGAGTCATGCCTTGAAACACTTGACCTAAATCCACATTCACCAGAACCACTCGCTTGCCGTTGCAAGGTGATTCAATCACAAATGCTCTCGCCCACAAACGTTGCAATATTCCAGCACTTTGTTGATTCATCATGGCATATCCCATCATGGCTTCTTCAGCCGCAGGACCCGTGATATCAAAAACACCCGCACCAATATTAAACAGGGTATTCTTTTGACAACTATTATTTTGCACAGATGCTGTTGCGATATTATTTAATAAAAAAAACAACGTGAAAGATAATAGTACATTCCATTTAATAACTAGAAATAACAATCTGATAGACCTTCTTAACTCCATCATTCCTCTTTTCTCCTTGACGTGAAGCCCAATACTTTACCCATTCTTGGGGTTCGTTTACTAGATATCCACGCTAAAATTTTTTATAATGCCGAATACTGTGCTCTTTTTAGACATAAATAAAACAGCAGGGTCTGTTTTTGAATAAGGATTTTTTGCAATGCTTCGTATTACAAATGCCGAATTTTTTCGGGTAGTCCTCGCGAGAAAAATTTGGAAAACGATAACTCGGCACATCAAAAATCAGTGCATGCTGGTTGTGGGAACTGTCCTCTTATGTATCGCTCAACCGAGTCTTGCAGCAAATGCACATCCGCACACGGTAAAACACAAGGTAACCCATACGAGCAAAAAAACAAAATCACGTCACAAACATCATGCCACGCAGCACAAACCGAAACATCATGCGCAATTACGCTCGGGAGAACCTTCTCTGCCCTCAGATGAACAGGAAAATAAAGACTTATCAGCCAACCCGCTCAATCATAACCTGGCCACAATCAACTTAAACACACTCGCCCAATCAAATTCATCGCTTAGCATGATGTTCTCGGTTAAAAAAAATCTCGTGTCTTTCGTACAGAAAACAGTGGATACACTTCGTTATAGCAGTTACAAATTAGGTGGCTCAAAATTTGATACCGATCGCGGTGTGTATGTCGTGGATTGTTCCAACTTCGTTGACCGCATTCTTGAAAATGTTTATCCCAATGCTTATCTCAGTCTGGTCAATTCAACTGGGGCTGACAATCCAGCAACGCAGCATTATTTTAATTTTTTTAGTGATCTTTCAGGTGAATCAGACGGTCACTGGAGTAAAATCGATGGGGTAGAAAAATTACAAGCCGGTGATGTTCTCGTATTCCGATACAAAAATGCGCGCGGCAATGAAACAGGTGGACACGTGATGGTTGTGATGGATAAACCGATACACGTTAGCGATTTTTATTTTGTCCGCATCGCCGACTCTGCTCCCTCGCGCCACAGTGAAGATACACGCCAACAAAATGAATCCGGTATTGGAATCGGCACATTATTGCTAAAAACCAATCCTAAAACAGGCGAACCCGCCGCATTTGCATGGGGTGTTAATAGCAACTGGAATAAAAAAGTCAAAATTGCGATGGCAAGGCCAATTGAATTAGGTTAAAAAAACTATAAAAACTATACTGCTTCCAAAATCGCAGCAACACCCATTCCACCTGCTGTACAAATTGAAATAAGTCCTCTTCCTTTCCCATCTTGCTGTAATATTTTCGCAAGATTCGCAACAATTCTAGCGCCCGTTGCAGCAAAAGGATGACCTAATGCAACACTGCCGCCTTTGATATTCATTTTACGTTGATCAATTGAACCAAGAACTGTCGTTCTACGTAATACCCGTCGGCAATAATCGTCTGATTCCCAGGCTTTCAGTGTGCAAAGTACTTGTCCGGCAAATGCCTCATGGATTTCGTAAAAATCAAAATCCTGCAAAGACAAATGATGCCTCTGCAAAAGCCGGGTTACCGCAATCGTCGGTGCCATCAACAAACCTTCCCCATGCACAAAATCAACTGCAGCGACTTCCGCATCGACAAAACGCGCTAACATGGGCACATTCAACTCGTTGGCTGCTTCCTCGCTCACTAAAAAAACGGCTGCAGCACCATCTGTCAATGGGCTGCTATTGCCTGCCGTCAACGTGCCTTTGTTTGAATGATCAAACGCGGGAGTCAATTGGCTAAGTTTTTCCATTGAAGTATCTGATCGAATCGTTTTATCGCGCTTTATACCGTGAAATTCAAAGACGAGGTCATCATAAAATCCATTCGCATAAGCTGCATCACTCTTTTGATGACTTTTCAAGGCAAGCTCATCTTGGTCTACCCGTGAAATTTTCCATTCTTTCACCATTTTTTCACAATGCTCTCCCATGGAAAGATGAGTTCGAGGTTCAACGACGCTTGGAAATTCCAGTTTAAAATCGCTGGGACTCATACTGCCGATAGCGAGGGTTTTTCGTAAGAAATTTTTGGATGTTTTCATTTTCAGAATTTTTTGTGCCATCGTTCTTTGCAGCATAATAGGTAAATCACTATTGGTATCAACACCGCCTGCGATACCGTGATCCATTTGCATGTTCGCAATTTTTAACGCAATTTGTGACACAGCCTCCAGACTTGTCCCGCAAGCACGCTGCAGCGTGTATCCTGGCGTATTAGCATGCAATGTCGTTCCCAAAATGCATTCGCGTGATAAATTCCAATTAGCAGGACTATTGATGATTGCACCGAGCGCAACATCACCGAGAATTTTACCATCTAAGCGCATTTTGCTGACCAAAGCCTGCAATGCGACTGTCATGAGTTCTTGAGTGGTGATGTCGGCATAATCTGTCAGTGATTTGACGAAAGGAGTGCGCATGCCTCCAGCAATATAAACCGGGCGCGTTTTCATGAATGTGCCTCGCAACGTTGTTTCAGATGATTGTTTTGGTAAAAACACCAAAACAATCATCTGAAAATAAATTATCTCACTTCTAGGTATTTTAACAAACAACGGTCGTTCTTAGAAATAGAACATTTTTATTTCAGATAAATCATTCGGTGTTTTTTACCGAATGATTTATCTGAAATACCTAGATTGCAATAAAAAATATTTCAAGAGATACTGTCGACTCTCAATCAGGAATCTTAGTGCTGTGCCGACCGCAAAAATTTATCTCAAAGATCAACAATTGATTTGCGAAGGTGAATGGACTCTCGCCACGCTTCCCGCATTAGAAAAATTGTTTGCTCAAATTACCCTACCGACAAAAAGCGACATCAAAATTGATGGCACCTCTATCACTAAAATGGATAGCGCAGGTGCATGGTTGTTGTGTAAATGGATAGACAAATTTTCCGAAAATACATTAAAAATCCAGCGAGAAAATTTCTCTAATCAAACCGAAATGCTAATTGATTTGGTAAAAAAAAGCAGAGTTAAAAATGGCGAGATCCCTCCACTCAGCACACCCAACTGGCTCGCAAGACTTGGAAAAACAGCATTCGATCAGTGGCAGCAATTTTGCAATTATCTCCATTTTATCGGTGAATTAACGATCGAATTTCTTCGTATCCTGGGTAACCCCTTACGCATTCGCTGGAATGCCTTTTTCAGTGGCGTTGATAAAACCGGTTATCAAGCATTGCCTATCATCGGACTTTTATCTTTCATGATTGGTGTCGTACTGGCTTATCAAATGGGCGTTCAATTACGCAATTATGGTGCCAATGTTTTTATAGTTGATTTACTCGGTCTTTCGGTCTTACGTGAATTTGGACCGTTGATCACTGCAATCATGGTCGCAGGTAGAACGGGATCTTCATTTACGGCGGAATTAGGCATCATGAAAGTCAATCGGGAAATTGACGCGCTAGATACTATGGGCGTCACTCCTGCAGAATTATTACTCTTACCGAAAATCGCCGGTCTTTTTCTAGCCTTACCACTTTTAACGATTTGGGCTGATATCTTTGGTGTTTTGGGTGGTATGTTTATGGCAAACAATATGCTGGACATCAGTTGGTATGAGTTTCTCCATCGCTTTAAAAATCAAGTTCCATTACGCGCATTGATTATTGGCTTAGGAAAAGCACCCGTTTTCGCGCTCATCATTGCCAGTATAGGCTGTTTTCAAGGTATGGCAGTGCGAGACACCGCCGATAGCATTGGGGTCAATACAACAAAGAGTGTTGTGCTTGCCATATTTTTTATTATTGTGGCCGATGCCGCGTTTTCTATTATCTTCAGCAAACTGCACTTATGACAACGCAAGCGATTATCCAAATTACGCATTTAAAAACCTACCTAGGAGACGCTTGGGTACACAACGAAATTAATTTAACCGTAGAGCGCGGCGAAATTTTTGTCATTATTGGCGGCAGCGGCGCAGGAAAAACCGTTTTGTTAAATGAAATGATTTCTCTCCTACCACCAACCTCAGGCTCCATTCGAATTTTCGAGCATGAATTAACAAAAGCCTCACCTAAAACATTGCTAGACATACAGCGTCGCTGGGGAGTTTTGTTTCAGCAAAATGCTTTATTTAGTTCACTGACTGTTTTAGAAAATGTCTCTTTCCCCTTAAAGGAACATACCCCACTGGATGCGGATACCATTCGCGAACTCGCCCTATTAAAAATAGTTCTTGCGGGTTTACAACCGACCGTTGCAAATAAATATCCCGCTGAATTGAGCGGCGGTATGCAAAAACGGGCTGCATTAGCACGTGCGATCGTGCTGGATCCGGAATTAATGTTTCTTGATGAGCCGACTGCAGGATTGGACCCAAATAAAGTCCTGGCATTTGATGAATTAATAATGGACTTGCAGACAACCATGGGTTTGACTATTGTAATGGTAACGCATGACATTGACAGTCTAAAACGAGTGGCCGATCGAGTTGCATTTTTAGGCGAAGGAAAAGTTTTATGTGTAGACACACCAGAAAAAGTTATGCAAAATCCGCATCCACTCATTCAAGAATTTTTCAAAGGCTCGCGGGATTCCTGATGATAAAATTGGAAAGCAGCGCATATGGACACTAAAGTTAATTACACGCTGATTGGCGCTTTCGTTATTATTTTACTTTCCGCTATCGTCCTTGCAATTATTTGGCTTTCATCCGGTTTTTCCATCGCAGATTATTCAACTTATCAAGTCAATATGCAGGAAGCCGTCACTGGGTTAAGCCAGGATGCAATTGTTGAATATAATGGCGTGAGTGTCGGTCTCGTAAAAAGCATTCGACTTAACAGAAAAGGTCCCCATTCCGTGGAGCTGCTGTTAGAAATTAAAAATGACACGCCTATTACTCAAGGCACGATTGCCACCTTAAGTACGCGAGGTATCACGGGAATTACCTACATTTCCTTAAAAGATAAAGGCGAGGATCTCAGGGCGTTAAAAGCCCAGCGAGGACAACCCTATCCTATTATTAAAACAGGTCCTTCTATTTTTCTACGACTTGACACAGCTGTCCGAAAACTGACTGATAGCATGGAGCAAGTCAGTGATACGTTCCAAACGCTTTTTGATTCCGACAATCTACAATCCATTAAAATGATTCTCGCTAATACCAACCAAATTACGAGTAACATAGCTGCTAATAATGCGAAATTAACTGACATTCTGCGGAATACCCAACTTGCCAGTGAGAGATTTCCTTTATTGATACAATCCAGTGCTCGCGCGATGCAGACACTTCAAATGCAAACATTACCGGATGCGAGTCGCATCATGACTAATTTAGATCGTGTAACTGAGAATTTATCCGCGTTAGTCTCTGAATTGCGAGATAATCCATCTGTATTAATTCGTGGCAGACAACCCGCGCCACTGGGACCAGGTGAAAAATAATGAATAAAATTATTTTCTTGCTAACCATCTTTTTTACGCTAACAAGCTGCAGTGTGTTTTCTCCGGTAAAAATGAATCCACAAACCACTTATGTCATAAACGCTCTGCCCAAACCCAGCATAAAAAAATCATCGCGACACGTAACATTATTAGTGACATTGCCTGAAACCAATCCTCTCTATGGCTCAAGAGAAATGGCCTACACAAATAGTCCTTACCAGATAGCTTATTTTGCTAAAAATATCTGGGCAGAACAGCCTTCTGAGATGATATATCCTTTGCTAGTTCAAACACTGCAAAATACACGGCATTTCCACGCGGTTGTGACGATATCCAGTGCCGTCAATTATGAATATGTTTTAACGACTCAAATTCAACAATTATTGCAAGATTATACGGATGGCACTCCGCGAGTTTATTTAACTGTTCGCGCACAATTGATTCACGCAGCGACCAATCGCGTTATAGCGACAAAAGAAATAACGATAGTCGAATATTTCCCACAGAGAACGCCGTTTAGCGGTGTGGTAGCTGCTAATCGGGCGACTGAAAAAATGTTGCAACATCTTACCAAATTTTGTGTTCATTTAATTTAAAGGGGAGTCTATGAAACTTTATTACAGCAAAGGCGCTTGTTCTTTAGTCGTACGGATCGCTTTACACGAAATGAAAATTCCGTGTGAGTATGAATCCGTTAATTTAAGAACAAAAAAAACTGAAACAGACGCCGATTTTTATAAAATCAATCCAAAAGGCGCAGTTCCTGCGTTGCAATTAGAGAGTGGAGAAATCCTGACTGAAAACGCAGCGATTCAACAATATCTTGCGGATACTTTTAAAGCAGAACAATTATTACCTCCCGTAAGCGATATAAAACGTTATCGCGTTCTGGAATGGTTGAACTTTATTGCGACGGATTTACATAAAGGATGTTCGCCATTTTTTAATCCCATGCTTTCAGATCAAGTCAAAGAAGAGATTTTTTTACCGATATTGAAAAATAAATTCCACTATGTCGAACAGCATTTAGCGAAACATAAATATTTGCTAGGGGATCAATTCACTTTGCCGGACTGTTATTTATTTGTCATGCTGAGCTGGATGCCCGGAGTCAAATTAAATATTACAAATTTTCCCGCACTTTCGCAGTATTTTGAAACCTTGAAAAAACGAGAATCTGTTACAAAATCCTTGAAAGAAGAAGGTTTATTATAGTGTTTCAGCGACTTGTTTTGGTAAAAAACACCAAAACAAGTCGCTGAAAATACGACTTCTACTCTATGAAAAATAACATCCTTAAAATCCAATCTGACATTATTTCTTGGCCGCCTAACTATGCCATTAAAAAACATGCCTCAGCTCGGCAAATTAAATTAAAAATTTCCTCCCGAAAAGGGTTAGAATTAATCGTACCGACTCGTTTTAATTTAAAATATATTCCCAAAATTCTTTTAGAAAATAGAAAATGGATTGAAAAACAATTCTCACAGTTGCAACAGAAGCGCTCGATACAGGAAAATCAGACCTTACCTAACAAAATTGTACTCTCTGCTATTAATCAATCATGGGACATCCACTACATCGAAAGCAGCGCAAAAATGAAAATTATCACTCGTCCCCATCAGGAAATTGTGTTGTTGGGGAAAATTAAAAATAAAATTCTCTGCAAAAAATTATTAATAGCCTGGCTAAAACATCATGCTAAAATTCATCTGGCAGAAAAATTAAAATCCGTGAGCGATATGACAAAATTATCTTACAGCAAAATAACCATTCGCGATCAGAAAACACGTTGGGGAAGTTGTACTAAGAATAAATCCATCAATTTAAACTTTAAGATTTTATTTCTGCCATCTCATTTAGCAACTCATATTTTAATTCACGAATTGTGCCACACCGTGCATCTCAATCACTCAGAAAAATTTTGGCAACTGGTTCTGAAATTTGATCCTGACTGTCAACAACACCGACACGCTGTACGTCGGGTTGATGAATTTATTCCAGAGTGGATTCGGGACTGTTGACGTTTCAACCATTCTTTCTTTTCATTCAGGTAATTATTGCGCAAACTTATCTTTATTGAGTATAATATAGCCATAATTTTTACTATAAGGTATTGATAATGATTACATCCCGAAAACGTCGGTTCGAGGAACCCGAACAAGTGAGTAATACCAAACGCTCAAGAGGTAATCGTGCGGATATGAACGAGCCATTATCCAAAAATTGGCTGGGCTTTTATCCTGTTAAACTCAGTAAAAGCAGAGCATGTCAAAGCTAACCTGGTCCGAACACTAGATTGTTCGCTATACGATGGCCGTGAGCTTACCCAAGATGAGAACTACCTCTTTATTCAAGGAAATAAAAATAAATTTTTTAACCTAAATTCGGCAGTAGAAACCGTAGCGAGAAGGATTAATGCGCTGAATATAAAGACTTTTTTTACGTTTTTTTCGCGAAGGCGTACTCACCCGTACGGTGAGCGAAAAAAACGTAAAAAAAGTTTTTAGATTCAGTGCAGTAATCCTTCGCAGTAGGTTTCTACTGCCGAATTTAGGTTTAAAGCTGCGTTTAAATATAGTTAAAGACTTGAGCAATCGGTCTCGTCAGGTACACAAGATTTGGCACGTTTTTTTAAGAAGCCTAAACGATCCGAGAAATTAATATTCGATTCACAAAAAGTGTTGGGCGAGCCAGATTACTTATATCTCCCATTTAAGCCTCCTTCTTAATTAAGATCATGCAAGCCTCAAACAATCGTTCAATATCTTCATCGCTATGTGCTGACGACAAACAAAATCGGATACGACTTTTTCCAATCGGCACGGAAGGCGGCTGAATCCCTGTAGCTAAAATTCCCTTCTGTTCTAACAACTCGCTCACGCGTAATGTTTTTTTTGCATCGCCAATAATCCAAGGAATAATGTGCGTCGTTGATGCACCATAATCCATATTTTCAGCCGAAAAAAATTGTCTGACTCTCTGAGATAACTGCAATAAACGTTGGCGTTCTTCATTCAATTGCGGCAAAAGCTCAATGGCCGCGCTGATTGCGCCTAATACGGTGGGTGATAATCCAGTGGAATAAATGAGTCCTCGGCATTTATTCACGAGATACTGTTTGATTGTTTCAGAGCATGCAACAAATCCACCTAAACTTCCTAGTGCTTTGCTGAATGTGCCCATAATGACTGAAATATGGGGTGCATACATCGCGGCTTTTCCCCAGCCAGTGTTTCCGTAGACGCCGATTCCATGTGCATCATCAATATATAAAAAGGCCTGATATTCTTCGGCAATTTTTATCAATTCAGTTAAATCAGCCTCATCACCCTCCATACTGTAAAGCGACTCCGCTAAAATAAATTTTTGTTGCTCTGCTTCGGCATGCTTCTGCAAAAGCTCACGCAAATGCTGCAAATCATTATGCCGAAAACGGTATAAACGAGTCGCATTTGATGCGCCTGCTAATATGCTGGCGTGGGACAGCTTATCACAAAGCACTAAAGGGTCATGACCTAGTATGCGTGGATCTAAAAGTGCTTGTAAAACTGATTGATTTGTTTGATAGCCCGTCCCCAAAATTAACGCGGCTGGTTTTCCAAGTGCGTGCGCGAGATTATTTTCCAGTTCAGTGTAAAATTCAAAATTGCCTGTTACCAAACGCGATGCTGAAGCACCGACGCCGTACTTGGCCGCATATTGTTGTGAGCGCGCAATTAACAATGGGTGATGGGATAAGCCTAAATAATCACTGGAAGAAAAGTTTATAATTTTTCTGCCATTTTTTCGTAAATAAATAGAAGAAAAGCCTTGAATCACTTCAAGGCTTTTTAGAGAACGTGGGTAGGAATTATTTTCCAAAAATTGTTGATAATATTTTTCGTTATTCATGAGCTAGTTTTTATTTTATCCTCTTGTTACGCGGTGTGCCTGCATGCCTTCACTTTGAGGAACACCAACAAACTGAACTATGTCACCTAGCTGTAATTGTTCAAAGCTAAGGTGACTTACATTCGTGGGACTAAAATAATATTCACTCCCATCAGGTCCTTGAATAAATCCATAACCTTCATCCAAAAATAATTTTTTTACGAATCCCTGCATAGTTAACTCATGTTTTTTAACATTACCCCGACGTTTGCTAGCATAGCTTTCTAATTGCCGCTGTAACGCATGAAATGCATCTCGAATCGCAACATAGATATCTTCATCGAATTTTCGATTCACAACCAATTCCTTCCCCGGTACAGTTAAGCCTATAGTCACGCCAAATAATTTTCCTTGGTGTTTATGTTTTTGGGGAACATCGATGACGATGCGACAACTATTGATCTGATGACAAAATTGGTTAAGTTTCATGGCTTTCTTGCGTAAATGATCCTCTAAAGCTAGAGAAGTTGGCATATCACGAACGGTGATTTGAACTGGCAGCATAAAATAACCTCGCGTTTTATAATATAAATTCTACTTAGACTTGCCTGCCTGATTTGCTACGATTGACACCTCCTGATAAAAAAGATAGGTTCACACTTAATTATAGACAATTTTTTCTCCTCTAGTTTTTATTTTATCATGACTACAAAATTAAACCTAAAAATCGTCGGAAAAGGCCGTCCACTCATCCTGTTACATGGCTTTGGCTGGCATTCTGGAATATGGTCGCCGCTTGTGCCGCAGCTTACGGAAAATTTTCAACTTTTTTTAATTGATTTGCCTGGGTTTGGAAAAAGCCCTTTATTAACAGCAGATTATAAAATAGATGAAATTGCCACTTTATTATTAGATATCACACCACCTACAGCATGCTGGTTAGGGTGGTCGCTAGGCGGCATGATTGCTTGGCATATTGCAATACATCATCCTGAACGTGTGTCTAGTCTTGTCACCCTTGCTTCTTCGCCAAAATTTATCCGCACTGAAAATTGGCCTGGTGTTTCCCACGAAACACTAAAAAATTTTTCTAAATTACTGTCGCAGAATTACCAAAAAACATTGCACGAATTTTTAGAATTACAATTACGCGGTTCGCCGAAAAATACCGAAATGATGACAAAGTTACAAAAAAAAATTTCGAGTACATCGCTATCCAGTATCCCAGCATTACTAGGCGGATTAAAATTATTATCTGAGCTGGATTTGCGTTCTCAATTAACCAAGATTTCTTGTCCCAGTCTGCACTTGTTTGGCCGTAATGATACGCTAGTACCTGATAAAATTGCGCATATGATTCAACCACAACTGCAGTTTGGGAAATGTGAAATCATCCAGCGATCTGGCCATATTCCGTTTTTATCTCAAACTGAAATTTTTTTAAATTATTTGCGGGAATTTTGTCAGCTCTAAAGGTGAAAAATATTTCATGATCTCGGATTGCGTGACGCCTGCAAGTGTTGCCGGTTTCCAGTGAGGTTTTTGATCTTTGTCAATGACGATTGCGCGAATGCCTTCAAAAAAATCATAGCCTTCTATGAATCGACTCGTGAGTCGATATTCCATTTGTATCGAGTCATCAAATTCCATTGTCGCGGCTTCCTGCAACGCATGGAAAGTGACTTTCAAGCTGGTTGGTGATTTTGTTTTAAGAATGGTTGCAACATCCTGACACCATTCACTAGGATAATTTTCCAGCGCTTGAACAATTTCTTCTACGGTCTTTTTATCAAAACAATTTGCTATTTTTTCGCGATGCTCCCATAGGCTGGATTCACCAGCGGGAATTGCAAGTTCTTGTATGACTTGAGTCACACTTTCGCGCTGATCACCTTCAAATGAAGTGTCGGCTAAGCGATAAATGAGTTCAGGAAAAATATCGCGATTCGCAGCGTAATTTATTAAACCGGTCGCAACACAATCGCTAAGCAAAATGCGCGCCCCAGTGAGACCAAGATAAAATCCAATTTTGTGCGGCAACCTGGCTAAAATATAAGTCGTGCCAACGTCTGGATAAAATCCAATGCCCGTTTCCGGCATAGCAAAAACCAGGCGATCGGTCGCAACTCGGTGCGAAGCATGGACCGAAATCCCAACACCTCCGCCCATGGTAATGCCATCAATGAGTGCAATATAAGGTTTTGTATAATTATGAATATGCCGATTCACACGATATTCATCCCGAAAAAAATCGGCGAGCTTTGGATCATTTGCCATTTTGCGTTCATAGGCATAGCGAATATCACCGCCTGCACAAAACGCCCGCCCTTCTGCTGCACGAATCACGACTGCTTTAATATGGTTTGCAGACTCCCACTCAGCCAATTGTTCATTAAGCGCATTGAACATGACATGATTTAAGGCGTTTAATACTTGCGTACGCGTTAAAGTGATCAAACCCAAATTGCCATCACGGCCTGTCACTTCCTCAAAATTAATTTCTGGAATGCTCTTCATTGTTATTCTCCTATAAAAGCGGCTGGCCGTTTTTCAATGAACGCTGTAACGCCTTCTTGTTTATCCTGCGTTGCACAGCATAAGCCGAAATGCACTGCTTCCAATTCCAGCGCATCGGCAAGCGATAAATTATAGCCATGGTCAATCACCGTCATCACACTCTGTAATGCAAGCGGACCGAGTTGAATTATGCCTGATAAAATAGTAATAGCACGTTTTAGCAAGTCTTCTGGCATCACAACTTCTGTGACCAAACCCCATGCTTCTGCCTGATCTGCTTTAATCGTGCGGCCTGTTAGACACATATCCAGCGCACGTCCCTTACCCACTAAACGGGCTAATCGCTGCGTGCCGCCAAAGCCAGGAATAACGCCTAGCTTCACTTCGGGTTGACCAAATAAGGCTGTCGTTGCAGCAATCCGCATGGTTGCTGCCATTGCAAGCTCGCAACCGCCGCCTAACGCAAAACCATTGATGGCTGCAAGCGATGGTTTACCCAATTGTTCTAGTGCACGAAAGATAAGTTGGCCGTGGTGGGCGAATTCAAGTCCTGTCTGTCCATTCAACTTTGCCAATTGCTTAATGTCCGCTCCAGCACAAAATGCTTTTCCTTCGCCTGTGATCAGCAACGCCTTGACGGTGGTATCTTCATTGGCAGTCATCAATGCTTGATAAAGTTGTTCCATTAACTCTGCATTGAGTGCATTTAATGCATCAGGTCTATTTAACGTGAGTTGTAATATGCCTGAATTATGATGGGTAAGCTGCAAAACTGTATTTTGGTTGTCCATAGTGAATTGTCCAATTTAATCCTAATAAGTGATTTTTTGATCATTTTTAAATCTCATGTTTAGCATGATGTTTTATGTATAACTATTTGATATAAAAATTAAAATTTACTTTTTTTAAGCATTTTTCCCAATAGATTTATTTAAGCCTATACTGTAGAGGTAACAGGATAGTTGCAAAACACAGTACGTGTAAATAGTTCAAGCAGTATGTTTCTGCCCGAATGACTCCAGGAATTGAGTTGCAACGGCACGGATTGCGCTCCAGAACAATCTTCGATTGTAAATGGGGACAATTATGATTGCTGTTATCTCTAGAGTTTTGTCTGTTCTTTTGTTGTTCTCGAGCAACACCGCTTTTGCTGCGCCCTTTTCCAGTCTGCTTTGTCACGATCAAGAGCGATATACCTGCTATACCGTAAAAAAAGCCGATACGTGGCAGCGATTATTTACTAATCCACAAAAAATGGATTTTGTTATGCGAGTCAATCGCATCAACATCCCCTTACAGCGCGGCATGAAAATTGCTATTCCAAAAAATTTAGAGAGTGCCAATCCGATTGATTACGCCCCCTTCTCCAAAGAAATTAATCCGCCAGGTGAAAAAGTGATTATTGTTTCTGTCAATCCCAGCGTCTTAGCCTGGGGTGCATATGACACTCAAGGTACTTTACAAGCCTGGGGGCCTATATCAAGTGGAAAAAATTGGTGCCCTGATCTCAATCGAGGGTGTCACACTCCTTTAGGAACATTTGCCATTTATAACAAAGAAGGACGCGGCTGCCGATCAACCAAATTTCCTATTCCACGCGGTGGAGCACCTATGCCATATTGCATGTTTTTCCATGGTGGGTTTGCTTTGCATGGATCGTATGAAGTACCTGGTTATAATGCGAGTCATGGCTGCGTGAGAATTTTTGTACCGGATGCAAAATGGTTAAATCAAGAATTTGTAGAAGATAAAAACGTAAAAGTGATTATTGGCAACAATCGCTAACTATGACGGCATCCATTTTTGTCATATTGAAATTAGCAAAGTTTTCAGCCACTTTTTTTGCACGACTCGCCACAGCAAGACATAATATTGCTGCACTGAAAATCGCGATCACGAGAAAATCCCATCCAAAATGAATGATATTTTTACCGCCGAAAGGACCTAAATAAGAAATAAAGACCAGTCCGCCGAGGTAAGGCACAATCCATGCACCCGATTTCAGCCCAAGCGATTGTGTGATTTTCCCTCTTGCACAAGCCATACCGAAAAAGACAAAACCAATGATGATTGCAATTGCCAGCTTAGAAAGTGTATCCCAACCCGTCCAGTAACTAATGAGGTTACAAAAATAAAATGCAAGCAGACAAGTTAGGGTGGCAAAAGGCAAACGAAATTGACGCTTTTGATCTGGCAATTCTAAACGCAGACAAAGCAACGCGATGGGGCCGATAGCATAGGAAATAACCATACCCGACACAAGAAAACTGACCATTGCCTGCCATCCTGGCAATGGCAGGAATAAAAACATTCCAACGATAAAATTGACAAAAACTGCCGCGACGGGAAAACGTTGCTTGTTAAGATAAGATAGAAAACGTGGTACGTAACCAATTTGACTCATCGCATAAAGAATACGCGCCGTCGATGTGACATAAATTAGACCGGCACCCGAAGGCGAAACAGCCGCATCGATATAAAGCAATTTTAATAGCCAAACAACTCCAAGCCCTGCTGCGAGACCTGCAAAAGGACCCGCATCTCCTACAAAACTTAAATTATGCCAACCATTGGCTAATGCACTCGGTTGTAAAGCACCAATAAAAGCAACTTGTAATCCCAGATATAATAATAAGCAACAAATAACAGAACCCACTATGGCTAGCGGAATCGTCAGCGCAAGATTCTTTGCTTCACCCGCTAACTCAACACCATGCTTAAAACCAGTAAATGCAAAAGCCACACCACCTGTGGCAACTGCCGTCAAAATTGCTTGCCAGCTATTCATGCCAACGCCTGAAAACGTACCTGCAAAATTAGCTGGATGAAAATTTACTTTGATCAACGTCACAATTGTCAAAATAATCACAATGACTTTAAATGAAAACAAAACGAAATTAGAACGCACTAACCCTTTAAAGCTTGCAATATTAATGACACAAAATGCCAGCATTAAAATAGTTGCCCAAACCAGACCGACACTTGTCAAAAGTGGCACGCCATTCACCGCATGAGTCAATGAAGTAAAATAGGTTGATGCATATTGCAATACAGCCTGTACTTCGATCGGCGCCATCGTCAATGCTGAAAGCCAAGCAATCCAGCTTAAAACAAAGCTCGTAAACGTTCCGTGACTTAATTGGGGAATTTGCGCCGTCCCACCTGCAACAGGCAACAGAACGGACAGTTCTGCAAAAGTCAGTGCTATAATTGCTGTTGCTAACCCACCAATCAACCAAGCAATAATGGCTGATGAACCCGCAATTTTCGCTGCATACAATGGCGCGAATAACCACGCAGAACCAACCATGCCGTTGATGCTTAGCATAAGTAGACTCGCGGGAGTAAAGCGTCTATTTAATTCCATGAAAATGCTCTCTAGCTTTTTATTTTATTCATTTCCTGTTCCGCATTCTGACCTACCGTCTGCGGCGATTGTTTTTTCTGCAGCTTTGCTTTACGGCACTCTGACGAATACTGCGCTTCTTCCGCTGTCACAACACCCGCTGGGTTGCCCTCCAAATCAATACGTGCTCCCCCCGCTACCATGCATTTGTGATAAGCAACGGAATTCACATAATATGCGAGACTATTTATCATGCATGCCTTATCACCGATAACAATATCTTCGCGGCCACTCAAATACTTCGCCAAGTCTTGTTTGATACCAATCTTTAATGGACAAACTTCCTTAAGGTCTTTAAAACAATTTGGGAAATGCGCCTTTAATAACTCCACACCATATTGTGCATGTTCCAGCCACGCTGGCTTTTGCTTTGTACCACCCTTCTCTCTTGCCTCAGCCGGCCTATTCATTTTTTTCTTCTCTTTCTTGAGTTGCGGCTCATTAGAGGAAGATGAAAGTCCTATTGATAAAGCTTTTAATTGTTCTTTCAAACTTGGATTACTCATGCAGTGACTCCTATTACATCGTATGGCGCTTTAGATGGGTGGCAGTAAGGGTTTGTTAGAAAAAATTCTCGCGTATTCATGCTATGTGGAAGATAATCCGTATTTAATAATAATCCTTTAAAATCTAGTACGAACTCACTATTTTTAGATTTTTATAATCTCATTATGTGGTTCGTTAACTAGTATGCTAAAGCGTACTGTAATAATTTCTCAACATGAAATCAACCAGAAACATGCATCTTTTACAGCTATCCGATATTCCTCACACTTGACTATTCTGCCTAATACTTCCTTTTAGTCGGGAAAAAACTGAATGTTTTGTATGAATAGTGGACTTTCTCAGCAAAAAAATGGTAGATTTCATAGTCTTAAATTTTTCTAGAGAAGGATTGTCACTCATGCAAAAAAAGAAAATTGCTAAGCGTGCAAAAATGAAAAAATCGCCGGCGAAATCCCGCACGACGCAACAAGGTGTTTTATCATTGGCTGAAAAGGTAGAAAAGGAATTTCACCAAATCCCAATGAAACTTGCAAAGCTGTATCGTCAAGAGCTAATGACCCTAAAACAGCAGGAAACAAAACTGAAAGATGATCTAAAGAAAACGCAAGTACTGCAAAAATTCACGCAAAAAAAACAAACTGAGTTACTAAAAGCAAAAAAAACAGCGTCAGGTCAAAAACAACTTGCAGCCGTGAAACAAACATTAAGCCAAGCTGCTAAAACAACAAAAGATTTTGCCCGAAAACTTGATCAACTTGCTAAAAATAGCGTGACTCTTCTTGCCAAAAAAATTAAATATACGACTCTCAGCAAAGAACTGAGCAAACTTGAAAAGCAGCTGACTATGAAAGCAAATCAACCTGCGAAGGCCCAAATCCAGAAAAAAGCCCCAAAAAAAACAGCTAAACCTATCAAACCCGATACCATACAAACAACCGATGCAATCGACAAGATAGCCAAAGAAACTTCTGCGATGACATCTCAGACAATTGAAGCGCTTGAAATGGAATCATCATTCACTTCTGAAATATCTTGAAAAACGTGGTGAAAACGAAGAAATAGCTTTAAGATACCTTGGCTAAACTCCAACAAATTAAGAATACATAAATTTGTTGGAGATTTATTTTCTTACCAGAATACAACCATTTTTGTAACTAGGGTCACATAAAACTGGCCATGGAAAAGCAAAGATAAAACGGAGTTTGTTATGGCTGAAAAAATCGCAATAGCTGAAAATTTAGATACCATTACACTGAGACAAGCAGTTAAAGACACGTTAAAGAATTATTTCACTAATATAGGCAATGAGCAACCTATTGATTTTTATTCTATTTTATTAGAAGAAATTGAACGTCCCTTACTCGAAGTTTTAATCAATCACACCCACTATAATCAAGTCAGAATGGCTCAGATTCTCGGTATTTCTCGCGGAACATTACGCAAAAAATTAAAACAATATGGCATGTTAGATTAGGCACTAAAAAATGGGCAGGTTAAAAGCGCCTGCCCTATATTAAAAATATAACGTCGGATCAGGCACACCTGCTTCGATGAAACCTTTTTTACGATAGGTACAACTATCACACTTTCCGCATGCCAAACCCACTTGATTTGCACGATAGCACGATAAAGTTTGACTATAATCAACGCCCAAAGATATACCTCGCTGAATTATTTCGCGCTTGGTCAATCGCAACAGGGGCGCGCGAATAGCATAACAATTACCTTCAATACCTGCTTTGGTTGCCAAGTTCGCCATTTTCTCGAATGCTTCTAGGTATTCAGATCTGCAGTCGGGGTAGCCAGAATAATCAACATCATTTGCACCAATAAAAATATCAGATGCACCAACCACTTCAGCCCATCCTAATGCAATAGCTAAGAATACAGTGTTCCGCGCCGGTACATAAGTCGCTGGAATATTGTTATCCCCTGTATAATCCGCCACAGCGATTTTTTCATCCGTTAGCGCTGAACCACTTATATCGCCCAATCCGAGTGACACAATTTTATGTTGTTCCACACCCATCAGCGCAGCAACTCGTTTCGCTATTTCTAGCTCGATACGGTGTTTTTGCCCATAGTCAAAACTTAAGGCATAGCAATCGAATCCTTGTGATTTTGCAAGCGCTAAACAAGTTGTTGAGTCTAAGCCGCCAGAAAATAATATGACTGCTTTCTTTGACATATATATTTGTTTCTCGTTGGCTATAAAAAATAAAAGAGCAGGAATCATCGAAGAGCCATTGTGCTCAAGTGGAGGTCTTGGAGATGCTTCAGGCTTCCTTTGCACTGATTGCAATGGCATGCACACCGCATCTAGCCGCTGACTTCCTTTTAGTTAAACGTTGGGCTTCGATTCACTTCCTGCTCAATTCCATTATAATAAAATTTTGCTCTTTTACAAATAAAATGCAAAAAAATAATGATTGACTTTTTTCCAAAACATTCCTGTGTCTCATTTTTTATTGTACTATGCGGTGCTAAACTGTACGATTTATTTATGCGCAGGCCCTTATCATGACTCAAGAAAATCAGTTAGAAAAATTTGGGATAGATATCCAACAAATAAATCATATATTACGTATTCTTTCTCCAGAAAAGGCGTGGGAAAAAATTTCTAATGAGCTTTTAAACCCAGAAATTCCATTCGAATTGCATTTAATGTTGTTTTCACTCTGCTATCCTAACTGGCGTGACTTCCCTCATACCGCTTCCGCGTGGATTCCGAATAAAAAATTTATTCAAACAACCCATATCGCCAAAATGATGGCAGAAGTCAATATATTATCTCGCGCTAAATTTCATACATGGACCGTAAAAAATTATTCTGAATTTTGGCAACGTATGCTTGAAAAACTTCATATTAAATTTAACGTCAACCCAGAAAAAATTTGTGATTTAAGTGCTGGTCTTGAAAATCCTCGTTGGTTGCCTAACGCAAAATTCAATATTTCTGACAGTTGCTTTAAAGCTGATCCAAATAAAATTGCAGTCATTCAACAGAAAAAAAATGGCCCGCTTCAGCATTTCACATTTAATGAACTCAACCGCTTAGCAAATCGTGTCGCGAACAGTTTGGTTAAACAGGGATTTAAATCGGGTGACGCTCTTGCCATCGATATGCCAATGCATTTTTTTGCGGTCATAATTTATCTTGGAATTATTAAAATGGGTGGCGTCGTTGTTTCGATTGCTGATAGTTTTTCAAAAGACGAGATAGCCACGCGTTTACGTATTGCCAATGCAAAAGGAATTTTTACCCAAGATATTATCCAACGTGACAATAAAATTATTCCTCTTTATGAAAAAGTTGTTGCTGCTGAAGCGCCTGTTGCAATTGTGCTGCCTTATGAAAACGAACTAAAAGTCACACTCAGAAAACATGATCACAACTGGCAAGATTTTTTAATTGCAGATGAAAATTTTCAAGCCGCTGTATGTAATGCAATGTCGCATTGCAATATTTTATTTTCATCAGGAACGACGGGCGAGCCAAAGGCGATCCCATGGACACACTCCACTCCAATTAAAGTCGCGAGTGATGCTTATCTCCATCATGATATTCAAGCAACCGATATTTTGGCATGGCCGACTAACCTTGGCTGGATGATGGGACCTTGGTTAATTTTCGCAGCGCTTATCAATGATGCAGCAATTGCTCTCTTCGATGACGTACCGCGCGATCATGAATTCGGCCAATTTATTCAAAATGCAAAAGTGACTATGTTAGGTGTTGTGCCGACACTGGTTGCAGCCTGGCGGCAAAGCAATTGCATGCACGGATTAGATTGGCAGCATATTCAACGTTATAGCTCCACAGGTGAATGCTCTAATCCAGAGGACATGCTTTACCTGATGTCACTCGCTGGTTACAAACCCATTATTGAATATTGTGGCGGCACTGAAATTGGCGGCGCATATGTTTCAAGCACAATGATAGATAATAATTATCCATCGGTTTTTACCACGCCCACGATGGGACTCGATTTCGTACTCATTGATGAAAAAGGTGCATTGACTGGTAATGGTGAAGTTGCCTTACTTCCGCCCTCCATTGGACTTTCCACTGAACTTTTGAATGTTGACCACCACAAAACTTATTTTGCAGAGATGCCTACACTACCTAATGGCCAGGTTTTGCGACGTCATGGTGATCAACTTCAACAATTCGCAGAAGGTGGCTTCTGTGTACTGGGACGGGTTGATGACACTATGAATTTAGGTGCAATTAAAGTGAGCTCAGCGGAAATTGAACGCGCACTTGCAGGAACAGAAAATATCATTGAAACCGCTGCCATCGGAGTCAATCTCAATCAACATGGGCCAAGCCATCTTGTTATTTATGCAGCGACTCACGCTGATTTAGACAAAGAAAAAATTAAGAAATTGCTGCAGAAAAAAATAAATCAACATCTCAATCCACTATTCAAAATTCATGATGTGATTTTTACTCGGGAATTACCAAAAACTGCATCAAACAAAATTATGCGGCGGGTGTTACGTAAGCAGTATCAGGGAGTTTAGCCCAATGATGGGCACATTGCAAATTTATGTAGGGTGGGCAAAGCGCAGCGTGCCCACCATCATATATAGTGTTTCAGATAAATCATTTGGTGCTTTTTACCAAATGATTTATCTGAAACACTATTTCTGATCATTATCCTCTGATGTTCTCATTAAAAATGATTGCATCATTGGATTTTTCAGAAATTTACTCATAGCATCTGCATCCACTGGCTGGCTGAGATAATAGCCTTGTATTTCAGTGCAGTTTTCTCGTAATAAAAATTCATACTGCTCACGTGTTTCAACACCTTCTGCAACTGTATCAATACCTAATTTATTTGCCATCGCAATCATAGCGCTTATCACTGACACGCTTGCTGAATCCGTCGTAATAGTTCGAATAAATTTCGGATCAATTTTAATTTTATCAATTGAAAAACGCCGCAAATAATCCAGCGATGAATAACCTGTTCCAAAATCATCAATCGCAATACAAATTCCTTTTTCTTTCAATAAGTGCAGCATATTTAAAATATATTCAGGATCCTGCATGATGAGCGTTTCAGTAATTTCCAGTTCCAAACATTCGGGAGGAAACCCTGTTTTTTCCAACACGCACATAAGACTCTCAATAAAATTAGCCTGCCTAAACTGACGCGCTGACAAATTAACTGCAAGATTCAAACGAAGAAACCCAGCATTGTGCCACTTAGTAACCTGTTCACACGCTGTTTTAAGCACCCATTCATTTAGCGCAATAATTAATCCTGTTTCTTCCGCCAAGTGAATAATTTCAATTGCATTAATATTGCTATATTCCGGATTATGCCAGCGTAATAACGCTTCCACGCCGGAAATAATTTGATTTGCTAAATCTAATTTTGGCTGGAAATACAATTGAAATTCATTTTTTGCTAACGCATGAATAATAGCATTCTGACGCGCCATTTTTTGCTGCGCTTTTGCCGTCATTTCTGGTGTGCAGAATTGATAATTATTCCGGCCTAATTCTTTTGCCCGATACAAAGCAAGGTCCGCATTTTTCATTAAGGTTTGCACATCATTTCCGTCATAAGGATACACGCTGATTCCTATGCTAGTCGTGATATAAAGTTCGTGTCCTTTTATGATAATTTTCTGCTGCAAATTGGCAATAATTTTTCGCACTACACTCGTGATTTCATCAACTTTGTTTAATTCATTTAGCACAATGAGAAATTCATCGCCACCGAGTCTCGCAAGAGCATCTGTGTTACGAACCGTATTTTTTAATCGCTGAGTCACGATTTGCAACAACATGTCACCCGCATCATGTCCAATAGTATCATTGATATTTTTAAACCGATCTAGATCGAGAAAAGCAATAGAAAAACCATTTTCATGACGCCGTGCATTAGACAGCACTTCCTGCATTTTTTGTTCCAGACTATTGCGATTAAACGATCCGGTCAGCGCATCATGGTAAGCCAGATGACGCAATTGTTCTTCTGCTTTTTTTTCCGAGGTAATATTTTGTAATTGCGCAATAAAATAAATCGGCTCATTATAAGTCGCTGTCACCAGTGACATACTAATTGAAATCCACACGGTCTCGCCATTTTTATGAAAATAACGCTGCACTAATTGGTAAGTTTTAATTTTTCCTTCGAGCATGTCATCGATAAATAATTTATTATTTTTTATATCTTCCAAATGAATAATTTCACTTGGATCTATTGTTAATAATTCTTTTTCTGAGTATCCCAGAATATGGCAGAGAGATTGATTGACACGCAAAAATTTTCCTTGGAGTGAAATCAGCGCCATACCAATTGCGGCGTGATCGAAAGCAGAACGGAATCGACTTTCACTTTCTTTTATCTGTAAATTGGCTTCAAGCAATTTTTTCTCCGAACGAAGAATTTGTCTGATGAAAGGAAATAATTGCCAAAGTAATACGCTCATTCCCACTAACACGGAAATTAAAATAGCTGGCTCCACTTCCGTGTGAATTGCCTGATTTTCTCCAGTGTTCACATGTGGAACGAGTCTTAGAAAAATGATGCCGCTCAGCAAAATAACGCAAAATACAATCGTCGCGCTGAGTGATATAATTCTTTTTTCTTCTTTTTCAGGAGACATTTCTACAATATTGGTTTTTTTATTCCATAATGACCACAATCCCAGTCCTAAAATTGAATTGCCGATTGCACTCTGTAATGACATATGCGCATATGAACTCCAGCTATATAAAGCATGCATATTGAATAAGTAGCCAGCCAGTGCAGAAAACCCTAATATTAACGTACTAAAAATAAATACCTGCGCAAAAATAGCTGCTATTTTATTATGAATAAAGGGAAGCAAAATGAGTGTAAATCCTGAAAACAAAAATGCGAGCGCGCTATTATCCGCCATTCTGCCAGGATGAGGGTTTTGATCCGGCAGCCAACTTGTCACGAATAATTGATCAATTCCCAGCGAATAATCCCCAATATTTTGGGCGAGTGTTAGTGCAGCTAATAAAGCAATAAAAACGCCTATGGTCAGAAAAATATTTTTTTGTAGCCGTATATATGAACCCGGGATTAATAATGCAATTCCCGATAGAAGAAATCCTAATGCAGAATTAAATACAATATTGTTATAGCCCGGAAATAATGTGATGAAATTCGCAACATGCGCATACCATCCAACAATAACAAGCAATCCAAGACAAACGACCAACACACCCGCGGCTTTCGATAATGTAATCTCTTTCATGCGCTAACCCCACACCTAATAACTAATATCCTGTCGCAGACTCATCAAACACACCCACATAATGCGCAGCACGCTTCACTTCAGTTTTTATGCTGCCGTCAGAATATAATTCAACCCAGCGATAGCCTGGCGCAAGTTCTTCTAATGCAAAATCCACGCTTTTTCTTTTGAATTGAATACAAGTCGATGGTGTGGAATAGTAATGAATCTCCCCCTTTTTTCCTTCGTGCTGCTGATGAACATGCCCAAATAAAATAGTGCGCACACTGGGGAAACGAGCGAGAATCTGCCAGAGTTCTTCTGCATTTTCGACGCCTAATCTATCGAGCCAAGCACTTCCAACTGGAACAGGTTGATGATGAAATACGACAAGAGCGTGATGCTCAGGATACATTTGCAGACAATGCTGCATAAACGATAATTGCATTCGATCGAGATAACCCTCCACCGCATTTAACTTATGGGAATCGAGCAAGATGATATGCCAATTTTTTAGCACAATATGACGATGGTGAGTGAGATTTCCAGAGGGATAAACTTGTGACATCACTTTCGAATCATCATGATTTCCTGGCACATAATAAATGGGAATAGGGAATTCTTTTAGCATGTCTGCGAGACGCTCATAGGATTCTTCAGAGCTATCTTGAGAAAGATCGCCACTTAACAAAATAAGATCGGGCTTTTTATCCGATTTAAGCACACTAAGTACAGCCTCAAAACTTTCTTGCGTATTCACGCCCAGTAAAGATTTACGTTTGTCACGAAACAAATGAATATCACTGATTTGCACTATATGCAGTGGTACATCACCCATCATCCATACTCCCTGTGACCCTATATACCCTATTATCTTGATTCTAGCATAAAGTTAAATACTTATATTGGGAGTTTTTCATATCCTAGAGACGTTATAATCTATCCTGTATTATAATATCTTGAGAGCCACACTCTCGATGCAAACGCATTGAGAGAGTCAAAATTAAAAAGATGAGGTATTTCTGTGAAACCAGACCAAACCGAGAGAAAAGTTGTCATTGAGCAAAATAAACGTTTTTCCCAGTCCGCATTATGGCGTATGCAGCGTGAATATTTTGATAAAGAAGGTATCAACGCTTGGGTCAATCAAGTCCCTTTTTATATCACCAGCAATCCATTTATTGCTAAGTGCTATGCGCGCTTAGTGATTGCTTTTATTCGCGACTGGACATCCAAGCATCCCGATGCGAAAAACCATCCGTTTTATATTATGGAACTTGGCACAGGTTCTGGCCGTTTCAGTTACTACTTTGTCAAAACCTTACAAGAACTTTTGCACGGCATGGCGATGACGGATATTAAATTTTGTTATGTCATGAGTGATTTCACCAAAAATAACATCCAGTATTGGGAAGAACATCCCATGCTAAAGGCTTTTGTTGAACAAGGCTTAATTGACTTTGCAATGTATGATATGGAAGCTGAACGTCCTATTACCCTGGTAAAACAAAATATTCGTCTCACTCCAGAAGTCTTGGTAAACCCTCTCACTTTGTTTGCCAATTATATTTTCGATACGATATCGCATGACTCATTTGCCGTGCATGATGGCAAACTGTATGAGTTGCTTCTCAGTCTCTCAACTGATGAAAAAAACATGGAACATAATCGTCCCATCAGTATGGAAAAAATTTCAGTTGATTACAGTGTGCATGAAATCAAAAGTGCATATTACGGTGATCCTCACCTTGACAGCATTTTAGATGAATATAAAAAATCATTGCATGAAAGCAGTTTCTTATTTCCGATCGGCTCGTTTCATGCAATCAAATTTCTGAAGAAACTGGCAAATAATAAATTATTTATTGTTTCCACCGATAAAGGGTATAGCACCCTTGGAGCACTTGACCATTTAGGTCATCCATCGATTTCCTTTCATGGCAGTTTTTCCATGATGGTGAACTTCCATGCGATTGCCAAATACTTTAAAAATAGTGGCGGCGACTCTTTCCTGCAAACCTCTCGTAAAGGCATTAAAACATCTGTATTTGCTAGCGGATTTACTTTCAGCGAAATGCCAGAAACCTCTGTGGCCATTCACGAATATGTTGAAGGGTTTAGCCCAAGTGATTATTTCACTTTACATCGGCGCATGAGTGATTCATTTCAAGAATGTGCTCTGGAAACTATCGCGTCGCACATGCAACTTGCAGGTTGGGACCCCCATATTTATTTGAAATTAGCTAACCGTGTGACCTCCCTCGTGGGAGAATCTGATCGCGATACGATTCAATTTATGGCGCACAATATGGAAAAAATGGCAGCGAATTATTACCACATGCCAAAAACGGAATGCATCCTATTTGAAATTGGCGTATTTTTCCACGCGATCAAACAATTTGAGCAAGCAGAAAAATACTACCAAAAAGCTTATCCCTATGTGGGTGATCAATTTGGTCTCTTCTATAATCTGGCACTCTGCCAACATCATTCAAACCAGAATGAAAAGGCACTGGAAAATTTTAAACGTGCATTGAGCATGGATAACTCTTCTAAAGAGACTGAAGAATGGATTTCTTATCTGGAAAAACCCCTCGCTGAACAACAGGGGAAAAAATAAAAAAATTCTAGCTCGGATATTTCATCATGAAGCATCCGGGCTATGCATACATGACTTATAATTTCTTAGGGTAATTTCTTGGATACCACACCAGTAATATGGAAGCCACTTATTTTTATTCGTAATGGGTTGCGCATTATTTCCCAGTGCATAATATTTTTTGTAAAACTCAACCAATGAATTGGTTGCTGATAGTTGGCGCATGCCAGTGATCAATTTACACTGCTGACATGTTGGCTGATAGACATGATTGAAATTATATTCTTTCTGCCATATCGCGTTATTTGTGGCTAATGGTAAATAATATGTTTCAAAATTATAAGGTTTCAGATTTTCAGAGTGATAGCTAAATACTTTAAATCCAGGATTATTGCCAAAAATTGGACTAATTGATGGAGTAACATTAACAGCGAGGTCAGTAGAATGTTTCAGAAATATAAATTGAAATCCGTCCATATGAATATGAGCTGGTAACATTTCAACAATAATAGGGGCGAAATCATTCAACTCCTGCTGAAAAGCCCGATTAAATTCAGGTTTCCAAAACTCTGCAATTTTACCTAATTTACTTTTAACGGTTTTATACACATCAATGCCCATAGGAATATGGCATGCCAGTATGACTTGTTGTTTTTGTTTCAACGCCGAAGCGAGTTGTTCATGCAGCCAGGATAATTCAGCTCTTGCTGCTGTATCTACCTTGCTGCCTGTCGAGTGTTGCGAAAAGAGGACTGTATTGAGCAGAATAATGCGCTTAGAATGGGCATCTGACAGCGTCACTGCATAATAGCCACTGATGGGAAAATCGCGTAATAAATTATTTTTATTTTTCTGATAACGAATTAAATCAACCCAAGTCTTGGCCGTTTCCTGATAAAACGCACCATGTGGTACAGAGCTATAATCGCCTGTGTAGGAATCATTGTTACCAACCACAGGAAAGACATCTATATCCGGCAAAGTTTGATGAAGTTTATATGTCATAAATTGCAGTGTTTTTTTAACAAATGCTTGATATCCCGCGGCCGAAGCATCATGAGAATATGCTGCATATCGCATACGAAATTCATGCGCAAGAAAATCGCCTAGTACCAATCCAAAACGCACATGCTCGCGCTTATGCACTGTTTCTAATTCTGCTAATGCTGACTTGAATAAAGGATAATTCGTATCCTCGCCAATTTTTGAAAATTGGCTGGGACCATCATGGACGAAAATCCTATCCCACGCGTGATAATCTTCAGCACGTAGTTTATTTAACAAAACACACGGTTTAGGTGACACCTTACAGCCGTCAAATGGATTAAAATGAATGTCTGCCACACTGAGAAACTTTTCCGTGGTCGGTGATGATGAAGCAAGAGCAGATTGATTATCCAGAATAGAAAACAGCAAACAGGATAAAGCAGCCATAAAACGCATTTTCATTTTGACATCCTTGTATAATGAGACCCTTTTGTGTTCTATGTGGAACATTGAGTCGATTTTAATATCCCACAAATGTCACACTTATTTTGCTTGAAAAGTATAATTAAATAAATATCGCATTGTTCAACTATCCCATAAACGTCACACTTTATAGTGCTAACTTAAAACGGTTTCGCAAAGATGTAGGGTGGGTAAAGCGCAGCGTGCCCACCTTTTTACTACACCAAAAATGGTGGGCACGCTGCGCTTTACCCACCCTACATTTGAGCCCAGATTTAAAATCAATTAATATATTTAATTTTCAATGAGTTAGACTAATATTCGGTGACCGAAGTTGATATACGAATTAGCCGTTGCATAATACTAGCCCGAATAAGATTGCTTTTAACACCTTCCATGGCGGGATATTGTCTGCGAACATCAATAATCGCTTGATCTAGCTTGGCCATTAAATTTTCTGAAAGACGAATGCTAATAATCTCAGATAATTGTTCCATTTCATCCGCGATATCAACCAACGACGGATAATCAGGTAATTGCAAAAAGCTTTCAATCGCTTCAATGATCCATTTACTTTTGCCACGCATCCCATATCCGTCACTGATAATTCGTTGCAGCATTTTGTAATGCAGCATTTTTTGCAGCTTTATTGAAGTCATTATTTTTTTATTCATCACAAATGTTATCTCACTGTTTCATGTTCTAGAATTTCGATTAATTTCTGAAAAGCCCGCGCTGCTTGATCATATTGATCCCACTTCACTCTGGAGAATATATCTGCATATTTTTTAAAATCAGGTTGCATTAATACGGCAGCAACAATGGAGTGCACAACCATGGTATTTAAGGTAAAACCCATATTAACTCGTGTCACAACTCTGCCACGTTTGGACTTAGGCGGCATGGCTTGTTTTTTATGTGCCTGTTTTTCTTTTGCAATGATTTGTCGCAATTCTTTCAAACTACAACCCTCAATACAGGCTTGTAACGCTTGATTGCGCAATTCATCAGACCCAATACCTGCAATAATGGCAGCTTTATCTAGGCTACCAATTTTGCCATTTTCAATAGCACGTTTTAAATCATGCGGCGCATTTAATACAGCAAGATAGTAACTTGCTTGCGGTAACGAAAGTCCAGTAATGGTTTTTAACAACGTTGCTGAAAGATCGTCAGTATTGTGCTGTAGTTGGTACTCCTGAATGATATCGCGAATATTTCCAATTCGTTCTTCTAAAGTCAAATCTTCTCTGGCGGTATTCTCAATCCACTGAATTAATTTTAATTCAAATCCTTTGGGCTTTTCATTGAAAACACGCGCTTCAATTTCATTTTTGCCTGCTAAAATAGAAGCAAGACAGCGTCGTTCACCAGCAACGACTCGATACGTTTCGCCGCGCTTATACACCACAATAGGATTAATGATCCCACTGCTTTCGATGGTATTAGCAAGTTCCCGCAACTTTTCAAGCTCCGCTGATTTACGCTCATAGGCGACATCATTCTTGTCTAATCCATTCTGGACATCTGCCAAGGAAATAGTAAGCTTGCGTGGATTGTCTGGATCCAGTTCAATCCGCGATAAAGGCAAAATCACATTGCGAAAAATCCCAGCATTGTTTTCCACGACATGGATCGTTTCACTCAAACCTCGAGTTAATGCTTGCGATACACCAAAACGTTTCCTTTTTGTCATGCGAATATCCTCTCAGTAATGTAACTACAAACCTCAAGCGCTTCATCCTTGGCAACATGTGATTGTTGATAATCAAATATAGAATGCGGATTAGCATCCTCTGAATCAATTTCAGCAAAAACAATACGCTGACTGAGTTTGACGGGCATGATGTACTTCCCAATTGCTGTATTGTCCTGCAAACTTTTCAGGATATCTTTATGCAGCCTGGTTTGCTTGAACATGTTAGGCAAAATACCAATTAATTTTAATGGACGTGTTTTTTCGCGTGCAAGCGATTCCTGCATCCACAACTGCAACATGCCATAAATTCCTTGGACAGGTTGTTCTTCCATGACAGACGGAATAATAATATGCGTAGCCGCTTTAATGACACTGACTGTCAACGGACCTTTGGAAGGCGCTGTATCAATGACGACTGAATCATAAGCTGCCAAAACATCAGGAGATGATAAAAAATTAGTTAGCTGTTTGTGTACTTTCTCAACTACTTCTGACTTTCTAACTGATTCAGCAGCAAGTAATTTTTCTGCGTGGCCTGGTGCAACATCCAAATGTTCGATGTAAGTTGGATAAGGCACAACGCCTTGCCCATAAAAAATTTCTGCGATGCTGCTTCTACCATCCCAATCAGCATCCTCTAAATCGTGACTGTTGTAATCGGGATGAATAGGGGGAATCAATCCTTCTGGAGCCGCAGGATCAATTTCCATTTTAAGGTATTGATGAGAAAAATTACATTGAGGGTCAAAATCAATTGCAAGAGTTGGCATCTTTTTTACTTTACTTAAATACTCAGCCATTGTTCGGCTGCAAGTGGTTTTTCCAACGCCACCTTTATTATTCAAAAAGGCAATTACTTTCATGTCCTTGCTCCTTAAGTTGTATTACCTCGTGCCTTAATATATTATCCAGCTAGTGGCATGATATATAAATTATGTTAATAAAAACAGCGCTATGATGTTGTGTTTTTTGTTTATATTATGTTTATCTTTTGTTTACAGCAACATAACATCATGAAAAATAATAATGTTTATCGTTAAAATGTGACGTTTATGGGAAAGATGGTGACGTTTGTGGGATAGTGTGTGACGTTCTTGGGATGAAAGCGTGACGGATATGGGACTAACTGTGACGGATATGGGATTAGAAAAAAAGTCTAGCGGCCACGAATTAAAAAAACATGCCGCGACGATACATTGTTCAAATACGCTGAGCCTATTGCAGCGCAAAATTAGTAATGCGCTTCTTTATCATGCGTACAAAGAACTCCTGCTCAAAGAAGAACATGAAATTACCATTAAAGAATTATGTAAACTGATTGCCTATAATGGCAATAACCATGCTGCCATTAAAGATGCACTCAAGGGCCTTTTGTCCACCGTCATTGAATGGAACGTCGTTAATGACATCACAGGCACTGAAGACTGGACAGCGAGTTCCATTCTGGCCAGTGTGTGTTTGAAAGGGCCTATCTGTCTCTATGCTTATTCACCGCGAATGAAGCAACTGCTTCATTCCCCCACGATGTTTGGCAAGATCAATCTGTTTATCCAGTCACGTTTTAAGTCTAGTTACGGCCTGGCTCTTTACGAAAACAGTATCCGTTATCGTGGACTTGGTTTTACTAAATGGTTTGACATGGAAACATTTCGTAAATTGATGGGCGTGCCTCCCGGGAAATACACGATATTTCGTGATTTCAAGCGTCGTGTGTTGGATAAATCGGTTGAGGAAGTCAATACCTATTCTGATTTATTTGTGGTGCCTGAAGTCTGGCGTGAGGGAAAGCAAGTGGTAAAAGTGCGTTTTAGCATCAAAGAGCGCGCCAAAAAAGTCAGGCTCGGCGGCAACAGTAAGAGCGAGTCTTCCACCCATCCTGATAGTGACTTAATCAAGCGCATGATTCAAGACTATGGATTGCAAGAAAAACAGGCACAGCAAGTACTGGAAGACTATGGTTCGGCATTTATTTTGGAAAAAATCGCAGTGATTGAATTATCTAACAATTACCAACAAGGTAAGGTGCAGAATGTGACGGCATATTTTCTGAGTGCATTAAAAAATAATTACCAACCTCCCAAGACCAGTCATGAGAAAAATTTGTTACAGCAACAGCAGAATATTCAGCAACAAACTGACTTTAAAAAACTGGAGACTCTGGTGAAAAAAATTCGCAAAGCCTATTTATCTTATCGCGAACAACTCATTGACCAGATGATGCAGCAGCTTGATGTCATTGAGTATTCGCATTTCATGCAGGATTTTCGTGATCATGCAGCGGGCTCGATTCGCACTCTATTAAAATTGCAACGTCACAAATACACCCAGGATACGGTCATCCAGGCACCCCAAATCAAAGCACTGCTAAGACAGTTTGCGTTAAAAATGCTACCCGATTTAATGGAAACTATCATATCGATCGAACAATTCGTCGAAGATTTACCGGAGAAAAGTCGCAACGCTTGGCGAGAATTTAAGGTGTTACAGCCGCAGCATGAACTATTGTCGGTGTAGGAGTAGGGGAAACCCCTATCGATCAAATGAGTTACAACGCCTATAATGAAAATGTCTGAGCAATCAGGCTAACCTTTTCAACTTCCTTAAGGAGAAGACACCATGGCTACCACTAAGAAAAAGACTGCTACAAAAAAAACAAAGAAAAAGTAAATTTTGAAAACGGGGAAAGTGCAGTGCATTTTCCCCGTTTTTTTTATACGTTCAGAAAAGTCTTTTGGTAAAAAACACCAAAAAACTTTTCTAAAAATAAATCATGTTGTTTCTAGTCTATATAAAATAAACAGAGGCAGCTTTTAGAAATAGAACACTATAATTTTTCCTGAGTATCACCATCTTGAGATAATCCGTTTCCGGAATTGCAATATGCACCGGATGATCTGGCGCTTGATGACCTCTTTCTAAGATCTGCAATTCACAGTTTGTCCGTAAACTAGCACGTCTGACTGCTTGAATCAGATCATCATATTCCATGTGCATGGAGCAGGAGCAAGAAATCAGGATACCATTTGGCTCTAGTAATTTTAGTGCAGCTTCGTTTATTCGTTGATATGCAATAAAACCTTCTTTTTTGTCTTTCTGCTTTTTAACGAAAGCAGGTGGATCAAGAATAATAACAGAAAATTTTTCTTCCGCTTGTTTCAGATTTTTTAAAGCAACAAATGCATCATCACAATAAACTTGTACTTTTTCCTCGACTTGATTAAGACGAGCATTTTCCTGAATCCAATGGGTGGAGAGAGGAGAGGAGTCTACACAAGTAACATGCTCTGCACCCCATTTGGCTGCTTGAATTCCCCAAGCGCCCAGGTAACTAAATACATCCAACACACGCTGACCTAAAACATATTCTTTGAGACGAGACCGATTTAAGCGATGATCATAAAACCAACCTGTTTTTTGTCCTTTCCATAGCGGTGCTTTAAACGTAAGTCCGTTTTCTTCAAGCATAATTTCTTCTGGAGGCTGTCTGAGCCCTGCAATGACATAACTTTCTAGTCCTTCATATTGCCGTGCTTGGCTGTCATTGCGTAACAGAATCGACTCTGTTTCTGGCAAGACGCTTTGCACCGCCGCAATGATTAACTCTTTACAGGCTTCCATGCCGGCTGTCGTGATTTGCACGACAAGTGTTGTGCCAAATCGATCGATGACCAGTCCTGGCAAGCCGTCACTCTCACCAAACACTAGCCGATAAAAAGGCCTGGTATATAAACGCTGTCGTAATGTTAATGCCTGATAAATACGCTCATGAAAAAATTCCTGATTTAACCGCGCATGTGGATCACGACTAAAAAGTCTGGCTGAGATCAATGAATGCGGATTGATATAAGCGACCCCCAGACAGGTTTGATCAGATGCAACGACTCGTACTTCAGTCCCGGGCGCAAACTGTTTTAAGGGAGTTGCATGTGTATCAATTTCATTGCTGTAAATCCAAACATGCCCCGCGCGCAAACGGCGATCCTCATTTTTTTTGAGATATAATTCTGGAAGTTGCATAAAAGTGCCTGAGTTTAAAATTTGGAGGGTAGCTGGGATTGTTGCTCAGGTCAATTATCCTTGCCATAGACATCATCGCGAAAATTCACCGTGCCATTATCATCGACCCACGCAGTAATATAGGTAATGAGAATAGGAATCGAATGATACGCTTTGATATATTTAGTTTTTCCATCCATGAGAATTTCTTGCATGCGGTCTTCTGTCCATTCAGGATCATCTCGCATTAAATAATCGACTAACGAAAATGCATTTTCCAGTCGCACACATCCGTGACTGAGAGCTCTCACATCTTGATTAAATAATTCTTTCGCTGGAGTGTCATGCAGATAAACATCTGCGGAATTTTGAAATTCAAATTTAACTAATCCTAACGAATTATCATCACCGGGATCTTGGCGTAAATGATAGGGAAAACCATTGACGCGCGCCGCATACCAGTCTACTTCATCCTGATTGATTGCCATGGCATTGCTTTCCTGGCTTTCATAAATTTTGATATGGTTTGCGTCCAAGTAGCTTGGATCTTCTATGACTTTTTTTACCATTTCTTTTTGGGCGATTTTAACAGGAATATTCCAAGGAGGATTAAATACCACCCGTATCACTTGAGAACGTAATTCAGGCGTGGGCGAAGTGGGTTTGCCAACAATCGCTTTCATCGTGAGAATTTCCTGGTTGTCTTCGTAAACATAGAGTCGATAATCAGGAATATTGACCATGATAAATCGGTTACCCAGCTGGGGTGATAAACTTGCCCAGCGCTGCATATTAATTTGAATTTGTTTGACGCGCACCTCAGGCGTAACATTTAACTCTTGCAATGTGTCTTTACCGATAATGCCATCGTTTTTTAAACCATTGCGTTGTTGGAATCCTTTTACAGCTTCGACAAGTTCTGCATCATAAATAAGATCACTGCGATCATAAGCGAGAGGTAATTCATTGGTTGCGCCCAGACGTTCGCGCAGTAACGGCACGATAGAACTTCTCATGCCTTTTTTTAATAATTTATTACTACTCAGAACAGGCCAAGGATGCATGACAGCATTTTGATAAATGGGTAATGTATCATGCAATTTTAAATAATTTTTTTCTCCAAGCGACATGTTAACGGTGGCTAGGTAAGCAGGGGTTGTATCATCGATAGCAGCAGTTGCAATAGCGGTGTTGAGAAAGAGATAAGAAAACATGAGAACAAAACCTTGCATGAACAATCGGATCTGATAACTCATGGCTTACTCCTTAATCCCGTTTATTCTGACTCTTTCGCTTTGCCGCGAAAGTGTGAGTGTTAACGATTAAGCAGTAGTCCTTTGGGATTCCTCTGATAGCGAGGGATGATGGCAAATAGGAAGAAGATTGCCCTGTCCGTTTTGGTATTCTTATACTGTGATTTTAGCATGAATTCAATGTGTTAAATGCACCCTGGGACGTTGTGTATAACTTATTGATTAATAACACAATTCAGGCTATCCAGCGAGTGATTTTTCTGATGAAAAATATAAGATATTGATTAATAACACTATTTTATTTTACCGTTTTAGCGCCCCTTATTTGACATCATATAACATTATGATTAATATAGATTTTTTTATTTTTACATGAGAACTAGAAACTAGAACCACGTAAGCATTGATAAACATCAACATTTATTTGTCTTCCTAGTTCATTTATGTCGGCATCAAGGTTCTTAGGATTTTGAGCATAAGTTGTTTGGTATTCTTCTGCACGTTTTTTTACATCTTTTGCATGACGAGATTTTGCAAGCTCTGTAAAGAAATTGAATCGAAGTTTATCAAGTTCAACAGAAGCATTTTCTATGTCTACAGGAGATTCTGAATTATTATTCACTGTTTCATCGAGCATTTCTCCTTGCTTTGTTTCTGCTATTTGAGGCTCAGGCGTAGATGACGTTAACCTAAGCGCGATGTTAGATGTTGAATTACTTCTCAGTATGGGTGCGGCTATTTCCACGATGGGTGTCAGAGCTTGGTTAACGAGATGATCTGCATCTTCTGCTTTTTCATCTACAACCGGAGGATATGAACAATCTTCTACATCACCTCTTTGCATATCTTCGGCGGCTTTTTTGAATTTTTCACCATATTTCTTCCAAAATACCTTTGTGAATGCCCTTTGCAGAGCTAATGGCGCAGCAGTAGAAACTGATTCTGATTCTGATTCGGTAATACCATAGGGTTGGGTAATCGAAGCATATTCAAATAACGGTGGGATAGAAACTATTTTTCTTATCATATTAGGGATCCAGCTTGTTACGTTGTACCCCAAAATAATGAGTTCACGAGGATATAAGCTATCTAATGTTGCCGGTCTCAACGCTAGCAAAGGTTCAATATCGCCAAGATAGGCAAGTTCGCTGATGGTTATATTTATGTTAGCTTCGATACCCTCGATGCAGGTTAATTTTTCAGATTTTTCTCTCGCTTTAAACGCCTTTTTTTTAAGCTCTTCTAGATTTTTTCTTTTTTTCGCACGTTTTTTTTCACAAAAATCAGGGGCATTTTTTTCAATTTCATGAAATAACAAATGCGAAATGTAAGAAAAAGTTTCAGCGCATTCTGAAAGTACTTTGCCACTGCGCTGTATCTTATCGGCAGTTGTACTGAGATAAATTACAACCTCTAACCAGGTGTTAACATGGTCAATCCCTTGCGCTTCCATAATTTTCTGAATGGCTGCGTCGCACTCAGCAATTTTATTCGGTTCAAATAGATGAAGTTGTTTATTCGCTTTGTAATAATTTAAATGCCAGAATAACTTGGACACGAGCTTGGGCGACACGATTCCTTTGGCCTCTTCTGGATCATCTACATCTGTTACTAATTCAACGATTTCATCATCATCCTGTTTCGATTCATCAGCAACATTCTTCTGAAATACAAGTGGAAGATAGGCGCTTTCAGAAAATTGATAATAAGGATATAAACTTTTCATTTCGTGTGAGTATAGTTTTAATAGAGGCTTAGTATGTCCAAGATCAGCGAGTGTGCGCAGGGCATTATCACTCGCTTCGGTATTGGCATTTGAGTTACCTCTTCTCGCCGCGAGATAATCCCTTTCAGCCTCCTTTAATTTCAAAAGTTCTTCATCAACCCGAGCTTGTAAGGTTTTCGGCGCAATTTTGTGAATTTCGTGACGTATACAACGAGCCACATCACACAACGTTCCAGTAAGACGAGAATGCTGCTCAAGCACGATGTCATATTGACTTTTATGGGCTTCCTGACCTAATTCAATAATGAGATCTAACCATTCGCTATCGGGTGCTTTATTTTTGGCTGCAATATTAATTTTCTTACTGAGGGAATTTGCTAGATCACGTTTTTTTGAACCAGGTTCATGCTCGAGATAATCATGGAAATAAAGATTTAACTTGGAAAGAATGTCTGACAACGGCATTTTAAAACCTCCGTGTAATTAATAATTAACAATGAAAATAATACGATTACTTCCATGAATGATGGCCCTTAAAAAAGATACTAGCGAAATTTCCTTAAGGAATTCTTAAAACGTATTGACTCAGTAAAAGGCGGCAGATAACCTGATACGCACTTCGAATGGATGGGAGTGTAGCTTAAGTGAAAATCGTTGCAGAGTTTGAGATTCCATATTATCAATATTTAGATGAACAAGGCCATCTCGCAAACGATGCGCCTGATTTTACGAAAGACCCAGAACATCTTTTGCGTTTATATCGACAAATGGTATTAAGTCGCACCTTTGATACCAAAGCCATTGCACTACAGCGTACGGGAAAAATGGGTACCTATCCATCCACCCGCGGCCAAGAAGCGGTGTTTGTTGGGATGGGTGATGCGATTCCACTCGATGATATTTTTGTTCCTTACTATCGCGATGTTGCAACATTAACCGCTCGTGGCGTGAGTGCCGTTGATATTTTGTTATATTGGGGCGGTGATGAACGCGGTAATTGTTTCGCTAATCCCAAGATTAATTTTCCCTATGCAGTTCCTATTGGGACGCAAATTTTACATGCGGTCGGTGCCGCAACCGCATTAAAAATTCGCAAACAAAAACGCGCTGTCGTTTGTGTCTGTGGTGATGGCGGAACGTCAGAAGGCGATTTTTATGAAGCCATGAATGTCGCCGGTGTCTGGAAATTACCTGTTGTCTTTGTAGTCTGCAATAATCAATGGGCCATTTCCGTGCCGCGCAGCGCTCAAACAGCGGCTAAAACGATCGCGCAAAAAGCCATTGCCGCCGGTTTTTCTGGCGAGCAAGTGGATGGTAACGATATTGTCGCTGTATGCGCCCGCGTTGCAGCAGCCACTCAAAAAGCACGTGACGATCATGAGCCCACGTTACTGGAAATGGTTTGTTATCGTCAGCATGATCATACAACAGCGGATGACGCGAGCCGTTATGAACCTAAAAATCTGCGCGACGATGAATGGAAAAAAGAACCTATCATTCGTTTACGTCGTTATCTGGAAAATATCCATGCTTGGTCACAAGACAAAGAAGATGCTTTGTTAACTGAATGCAGTACTGAAGTTGAAAATATCGTTCAGGAATATTTAGCTATTCAACCGGCTGAACCTGTTTCTATGTTCGATTATTTGTATGCGAAATTGCCCGATATTTATCTTGAACAGCGTGAGATGTTAGAAAGTCAGGGAGTGTGAGATGGCAGAAATTACTCTGGTTGAAGCAATTAATCAGGCGTTGGCGTATGAAATGCAAGCGGATCCCGATGTGGTCGTGTTGGGAGAAGATATTGCTAAAAATGGCGGCGTGTTTCGTGCGACCGTTGGCTTGCTCGATAAATTTGGTCCAGAACGGGTACGTGATACACCGCTTGCGGAATCGATGATTGCCGGTTTAGCGATTGGCATGGCGATTGAAGGATTAAAACCGGTCGCTGAATTCCAATTTATGGGTTTTAGTTATCCGGCGCTCGATCAAATTATTAATCACGCATCGCGTATTCGCAATCGTACTCGCGGCAAAATGAGTTGTCCTGTTGTGTTTCGCACACCCTATGGTTCCGGAATTCGCGCGCCTGAACATCATTCAGAAAGTACAGAAACCTTATTTGCTCACATTCCGGGGTTACGAGTCGTTATGCCATCCTCACCCGCACGCGCATATGGTTTATTGCTCGCCGCGATTCGCGATCCAGATCCCGTGATATTTTTAGAACCGTCACGTTTATATCGCTGGGCAAAACAAGAAGTGCCGGACAATGGCAAGGCACTCCCTTTAGATGTCTGTTTTACGTTGCGTGTTGGCGATGATGTGACATTGGTTACCTGGGGTTCACTCGTGAAAGAAACTTTAGCTGTAGCGGAAAAATTAGCTAAAGAGGGAATCAGTGCAGAAGTGATTGATCTTGCCACGATTAAACCGATGGACATGGAAACGATTTTATCTTCTGTCGAAAAAACTGGACGCTGCGTGATTGTGCATGAAGCTGCACGCACCTGCGGTGTGGGCGCTGAAATTTCTGCACAACTCGCGGAGCGCGGACTTATGTTTCTCAAAGCACCTGTACAGCGTGTCACAGGTTATGACACCATTGTGCCGTATGCTCGGCTAGAAAAATTTTATTTACCGAATGAAAACCACATCATTGAAGCAGTCCAACGCGTTATGGAGTTCGCATGAAAATATTTCATTTACCGGATTTGGGAGAGGGATTAGCGGAAGCTGAAATTCATGAATGGTACGTCAAAGAAGGCGACGTCATGAAAGTCGATCAGCCTATGGTCAGTATGGAAACCGCAAAAGCGGTGGTGGATGTGCCCGCTCCGCAGCCGGGGAAAATTGTTAAATTATACGGTAAAAAAGGCGATATCATTCAAACCCACGCGCCGTTAGTTGAGTTTGAAGGTGAAGAGACAAAACAAAAAGATCAGGGCACCGTTGTCGGTAGTTTAGAAGAGAGTACCCTGTTATTGGATGAAGGCGACATGATTATTGGCGCTGCGAAAAAAACCGCAAGCACGATTAAAGCAATGCCGGCAGTACGAGCGCTTGCGAAACAAATGAATGTTGATTTAAATTCAGTGTCACCCAGCGGCCCCCAAGGACAAATCACAGCAGATGATGTGAAAAAAGCGGCAGGCCAAAAATCAAAATTGCCAGGAAATGTAGAACCACTGCATGGCGTGCGTCGTTCTATGGCAATCGTGATGACACAATCCCATCAGGAAGTAGTACCTGTCACTCTTATTGATGATGCGGATGTATCAGAGATAAAAGTCGATTTTTCTGCCTGTTTGCTGCAAGCCATGGTGGTTGCTGCAAAAGCAGAGCCTTCATTGAATGCTTGGTATGATGGTAAAAATATGGAGCGTTGTTTGCATAATGAAGTGAACATTGGTTTGGCGATGGATACAGAAGAAGGTTTGTTTGTGCCTGTGCTGAAAGATGTCGCGAAAAAAACACCGCAAGAATTGCGCGAAACGATCGATGAATTTAAAAAATCCATTCGCTCACGCTCAATTGCACCTAGTGATTTACAAGGTGCGACAATCACACTTTCCAATTTCGGTACGATAGCGGGTCGCTATGCGAGCCCCATCATTGTGCCGCCGATGGTTGCTATTTTAGGTTGCGGAAAAATTCGCGATGAAGTGCGGGTAGTAGAGGGCAAAATGGCAATTCGCCGAGTCGCCCCGTTATCGCTGACATTTGATCATCGTGCAGTGACAGGTGGTGAAGCGACCCGATTTTTAGCGACGGTGATTAAATATTTGGAAGGTAAATAATCTTTATGACAACTTCCCTCAACTTTCATTTTGGCGAAACTGCCAACATGATGCGTGAATCCGTCAGTGATTTTGCCGCAAGTGAAATTGCACCACACGCTGCCAAAATTGATCATGACAATCAATTTCCTTCGATTTTATGGAAAAAATTAGGCAGCATGGGACTATTAGGTATCACGGTCGAGGAGGAATATGGCGGAACAGGTCTCGGCTATCTCGAACATGTTATTGCCATGGAAGAAATCAGTCGCGCATCAGGGTCAGTCGGCTTAAGTTATGGCGCGCATTCCAATCTTTGCGTAAATCAAATTAGTTTAAACGGCACAGCTGAACAAAAGAAAAAATATTTACCCAAACTTTGTAGCGGTGACCATGTAGGTGCGCTTGCAATGAGCGAATCGGATGCGGGCTCCGATGTCATGAATTTGCAATTGCGTGCAGAAAAAAAAGAACATCATTATATTTTAAATGGTACAAAAATGTGGATTACCAATGGACCCGATGCAGATGTCTTGGTGGTCTATGCAAGAACAGGAAAAAATTCTGGGAAAAATGGTATCACCGCATTTTTAGTTGAAAAAAATTATCCCGGATTTTCCACCGCACAAAAGCTTGATAAGCTCGGTATGCGCGGTTCAAATACCTGCGAACTTGTTTTTGAAAATTGCCTCGTGCCAGAAGAAAATATCCTGGGCGAATTAAATCGAGGCACCCAAGTACTGATGAAAGGATTGGATATCGAACGTTTAATTTTAGCGGCAGGTCCCGTCGGTATTATGCAAGCTTGTCTTGATATCGTGTTGCCTTATGTGCGTGAAAGAAAACAATTCGGTCATGCGATCGGCCAATTCCAATTAATTCAGGCAAAACTGGCTGATATGTACGTGAGCTTAACTTCTTCCAGAGCCTATTTATATGCGACGGCGAATTCAGCCGATCGGGGACAGATCACGCGAAAAGATTCAGCCGGCATTATTTTATATACATCAGAAAAAGCAACTTGGATGGCGTTGCAGGCCATTCAATGTTTGGGCGGCAATGGTTATATTAATGAATTTCCTACAGGAAGATTGCTGCGCGATGCGAAATTATATGAGATTGGCGCAGGGACTTCTGAAATTCGCCGCATCTTGATCGGCAGGGAATTATTTACTGAATAAAGGATGACATGTGACCACCATACAAACTCAACTTAACACAGATGCAGATATTTTTAAGCGTAATGCGGAAGCCATGCAGCAACAAGTTCAAGATTTAAAACAAAAACTCGCACAAATTTATCAGGGCGGCAATGAAACAGCCCGCGAACGCCATCGTCAACATGGCAAATTATTACCGCGTGACCGCATTCAACTCTTGCTTGATCCCAGTTCTGATTTTTTAGAATTATCTGCTTTAGCTGGCTTTGAATTGTATGAAGATGACATTCCGGCAGCGGGTATGATTACGGGCATTGGCCGAATTCACAATATTGAATGCATGTTGATCGTCAATGATGCGACTGTGAAAGGCGGCACATATTATCCCATCACCGTGAAAAAACATTTACGCGCGCAGAAAATTGCCCAGGAAAATCGCTTACCTTGTATCTATCTCGTCGATTCTGGCGGCGCTTTTTTACCAAAACAAGATGAAGTGTTTCCAGACATCGATCACTTTGGACGAATTTTCTTTAATCAGGCAAATATGTCCTCGCTTGGTATCCCACAAATTGCCGCAGTCATGGGATCGTGCACTGCGGGCGGTGCCTATGTTCCTGCGATGGCGGATGAATCCATCATGGTAGGTAATCAGGCAACTATTTTTCTCGCGGGTCCGCCGTTAGTCAAGGCAGCCACAGGTGAAGTTGTGACTGCGGAAGCATTGGGTGGTGCGGATGTTCACTGCCGAATTTCAGGCGTGGCAGATCATTATGCCAATAACGATGAGCACGCTTTAAAAATCGTACGGCGCATTGTGGCGAACTTGAATTATCAGAAAAAAAATCCACTTGCAATGCGCGAGCCAAAAGAACCTTTACTCGATCCACTTGATTTATACGGAATTGTTCCAGCAGATCCACGCTACCCATTTGATGTGCGTGAAGTGATTGGACGCATTGTCGATGCATCCCAATTTGATGAATTTAAGGCGCAGTATGGCAAAACACTGGTATGCGGTTTTGCACATTTATACGGTATGCCGGTCGGGATTCTGGCAAACAATGGAATTTTATTTTCAGAATCCGCACTGAAGGGCACCCACTTTATTGAATTGTGCTGCCAGCGCGGTATTCCTCTCATTTTTCTGCAAAATATCACGGGTTTTATGGTAGGCAGTAAATCTGAATCAGAAGGCATTGCCAAGCATGGCGCGAAATTAGTGACTGCAGTGGCTTGTGCAAAAGTGCCTAAATTAACCGTGATTATTGGCGGCAGTTATGGGGCTGGCAATTATGCGATGTGTGGACGCGCTTATGATCCACGTTTTTTATGGATGTGGCCGAATGCAAAAATAGCGGTGATGGGTGGGGAGCAAGCGGCAAACGTATTGGCTCAAGTCACACGTGAAAAGAAAGAACGCTTAGGAAAAAAATGGACCCAGGAGGAAGAAGATATTTTGAAAGCACCTATTCTCGCACAATACACGAAACAAGGTCATGCTTATTATTCCACTGCGCGATTATGGGATGACGGTGTTATTGATCCATTTGAGACTCGTAGGGTGTTAGGCATGGGTCTTTCAGCTGCATTAAACGCGCCTATTTTATCAACGGAATTTGGTTTATTCAGGATGTAATGTCATGACAAATCAGCCACACATCTTAGTGACAACGCCCGCGGCAGGAATTTGTCTTGTCACATTGAATCGGCCGGAAAAACGCAATGCACTGGATGGTGCTGTTATCCAAGAATTGATTCATGTGTTAAAAAAAATCTCAGATGACAAACATGTCCGCCTTGTTATTTTTAACGGAAATGGCGAACATTTCTGTGCGGGTGCAGACATTGCTTGGATGATTAAAATGGCCGAGCAGACGCATACTGAAAATGTCCAGGATGCGATGCAACTGGCGATACTGTTAAAATTAATTTATGAATTTCCCAAACCCACCATTGGCCTCATTCATGGTGCTTCCATGGGTGGAGGATTAGGCATTACGGCATGTTGCGATATAGTGGTGGCAGCCGATAATTCTGTTTTTTGTTTTTCTGAAGCAAAAATGGGTTTGACGCCATCGGTCATCAGTCCATACGTTATCCCCGTTATTGGCGAGCGCGCTGCACGCTATTATTTTCTGACAGCAGAAAAGTTCACCGTTGCGAAAGCAGTGCAATTACATTTAGTGCAGCATGTTGTCTCGCTAGAAAGATTATTTCCAACGGGGTTAACACTCGCACAAGATTTATTAAAAAATAGTCCTAATGCATTATTTGAAGCAAAAAAATTAATTCAACGTGTTGCACGACAGCATATTCCTGAAGAATTAATTCAAATCACTTCTGAGCATTTGGCAACAATGCGTGCGTCAAGTGATGCCCGAGAAGGTTTAAAAGCATTTTTGGAAAAAAGAGCGCCTGTTTGGAAAATTTAATTTGCAAGGATAAACGATGTCGCTGCCAAAATCGGTGAAACTCGTGGAAGTAGGCCCACGTGATGGTTTGCAAAATGAGAAAAAAATCATTCCAACCGCAATTAAAATCGATCTCATTAATCGTCTTTCAAATACCGGTCTTAGAGTCATTGAAGCAACCAGTTTTGTTTCCCCCCAGTGGATTCCGCAGTTAGCCGACCACAGCGAAGTTTTTCAAGGTATAACAAAAGGAAAAAATATTTCTTATCCCGTGTTGGTTCCTAATAAAAAAGGCCTTGAAAATGCCATAGCGGTTGGGGTGAAAGAAGTCGCCGTATTTACGACACCATCAGAAACGTTTTGCCAGCGTAATACCAATTGTACCGTTGCAGAAAGCTTGCAAAGAATCGCTGAAATCACAGAAATTGCCAATAAAAATAAAATTCGCATACGCGGATATTTATCGTGCGTGCTCGGATGCCCTTATGAAGGAAATATTTCATCAGAATCCGTGGCGGATCTGGCGGAAAAATTAATTCAACTCGGGTGTTATGAAATTTCTCTGGGCGACACCATTGGAGTTGGCACACCGGGAAAAACACAGACTTTACTTAAAACAGTCATGAAAAAAATTCCTAAAGAAAAACTCGCAGTCCATTTTCATGATACTTACGGACAGGCGCTTGCTAACATATATGTTGCGTTGGAGTGTGGAATCAGTGTGATTGATAGTGCGGTTGCAGGATTGGGCGGTTGTCCTTATGCCAAGGGCGCCACAGGTAATGTCGCGACTGAAGATGTGCTGTATATGTTGAATGGTCTTGAAATTGAGTCAGGTGTGAATTTAGAAAAGTTAGTCGAAGCAGGGCGATTTATTTCACATTATTTGGATAAACCGATCCAATCAAAAGTTAATATTGCTATGGCCGCTTTAACCTAAATTCGGCAGTAGAAACCGTAGCGAGAAGGATTAATGTGCTGAATCTAAAAACCTTTTTTACATTTTTTTCGCGAAGGCGTACTCACCTGTACGGTGAGTGAAAAAAATGTAAAAAAGGTTTTTAGATTCAGTGCAGTAATCCTTCGTAGTAGGTTTCTACTGCCGAATTTAGGTTTAAGGTGATGGTGATGGTGGCGTTCCTAATGTTATTGTCGGTGGCGTGTGTAAAAGTCTATTGATTGAGGCATCAATTCTTCTATACATTCTAGGATCATATGTTGGTGCCTGGCCGGCTAGAATCAATTCGGAGTCAGATCCTAATTCATCATTAATTCTTAGAGAATGATAGGGCCTGGGTCTACCAAGTTCTGGGTTTCTGATAGTAATTGAACGGCTAGGAAAATTCGGGTCCGGAGGGTTAAAAGTAGGGCGTTCTTTTTTTTGTTCAACATGTTCGCTTGCTTTGTTTTCTAACGCTAACTTCCGAGCCTTTCTCTCTGTTGCTAGACCTTCAGTATCAAGTTGGTATTGACCATACATCGTGTTAAGGGCAGCAAATATACTTAGGGCTATTATCCCTGGATGAGTCGTTAGTTCTTCTTTGCCAGCTAATGTTTTAGGCAAATCAGACGTTGCGGCAAATGATCCCAGCCCCATATTGATAGCATTTAATACTGTAAAAAGTTTGATCAATATTTCCATGCAACCAAACTCAGATTGATTCTCGATTTGAGTGCGTGAATTAAAAATTGCACCTGTCGTCATAAAACCAGATGTGATGAAATTTGCAGTAGCACCCACGGCGGATACTATTTTAAAACCGTTATCGGATGGTGTGAAATAGTGGCCTCCAGGAATGTGGCAAAACATCTCATCTCTCGCTATATGGACGAGTGACTGATTTCCAAACCAGACGCCAATCGTGCTTAACCCAGCGCTAATGACTACGCCAAAGTAATTTTTGTAGCTGACATCACGCCAGCCTTCTTCAATAAAAAGTTTTCGATAATATTCGCGTAGCCTAGGGATATTATATTTTATGAATGATTTCACATTGGCGTGAATCAATAGAAGCATGGCGAGATTAACAATTACGAGCTTTTCAGGGCTACTCTGATCTTTACCACATTTTCCATTGTATTCAAGATGCGTCAAGAGGAGGCATAAATTAACGATAGAATGCATATTGACAATACCACTCGAACCACTGCCCCAACAGTAGATGCCATTCACGACTTGAGAAATTTTGTAACCTACATTCCATGAACCTGTTTCAACGCCTGGATAGCAGCAGGATGGATCTTTTGGTTTTTCGGGATTGTTTCCAAGTAATTTTTCTTCTAGGGGAGTTTTTTTTGCCGCGCTCTCTTTTCTATATAAATTAAAAAATCGAGTATAGGTGTTTACGACCACGGCACCTGTTAAACCGACAGTAGCCAGGGTTATGCCAGCCGGTGAGGTAGAGTTAATTTCAGGTTTTTTGAGTAAATGAGATAAATGATCGGCGAATTTGAAAGCATTAAAGACGCCTCCGCCTCCTCTCGCTGTTACTATTGCAAGTCCAGGGATGGCGCTTAAGATAGCTTTTCCAATAGATATTAATCGAGTCAGCATATGTAATTATCTTTCTATCTCGTTTTGTATTTGTGCGTATTCTAGTCGATAGGATCAATCTTGACAAGTATAATTTTAGATCAGAGAAGTAAATCATAAAATGCATATTTATTTCCCCATAATCGAGGTATGTACTGGAGCAGTAAACATGCATTTTCATATTTAATGCACAAGCTAGCTGGGGTTGGCAATGCTCTATGTTTGTGAAATTAAATTTTCTAAACATATTATCGGGTATAAAATCATTGATGAACTGCAAGAAAAAATTGGAAAATTAAAACGTCCTAAAGGCCTATCTTGCAGACCCGTTTTAATTCATGTTAATGGTGTTCATGAAAGTGTTGTCGAGAACGGCTATTTTTCAGATATTATCGATTTTGGATTGGCACTTGACAGCGAATAATCTTAAATTCTTAGAGGAATGGAATCCATGTCATATCAAGTCACACATTTTATCAATGGCCAAACAGTTTCATCCTCTGGTCGTTCACTTGATTTATATAATCCAGCAACAGGGGATGTGATTGGTCAAGTCACACTGGCAGATAAAAAAATAGTAGAACAAGCTATTGCAGCGGCAAAAGCCGCTTTTCCTGCCTGGGCTGCAACCACGCCGACAAAACGTGCGCGTGTTTTATTTAAATTTAAAGCGCTTCTGGAACAGCATCTTGACGAATTAGCAGCACTTATCACCCAGGAACACGGCAAAACATTAACTGACGCGCGCGGTTCAGTGCAGCGTGGTATCGATGTAGTGGAATATACCTGCGGCATTCCAGATCATTTGAAAGGCACTTATGCGGAAGAAGTGGGTACAGAAATCGATAGCTATTCTGTGCGTCAGCCATTAGGAGTCTGTGTTGGCATAACGCCATTTAATTTTCCCGCCATGATTGCATTGTGGATGTTTCCAATGGCAATTGCTTGCGGCAATACTTTTATTTTAAAACCCTCAGAAAAAGATCCCATCTGTTCGATTCGTCTGGCGCAATTAGCCAAAGAAGCAGGCGTGCCTGATGGTGTGATTAACGTGGTGCAAGGTGATAAAGAAGCCGTTGATCTATTGCTGACGCATCCTGATATCAAGGCAGTCAGTTTTGTCGGCTCAACTCCAGTGGCTGAGCATGTTTACCAAACAGCAAGCGCACACGGTAAACGCACGCAAGCATTTGGCGGTGCAAAAAATCATTGTGTGGTGATGCCTGATGCCGATATCAATCAAACTGTGGATGCGATTGTGGGTGCGGCATATGGTTCAGCTGGCGAACGTTGCATGGCCATTTCTGTTGTGGTTGTTGTGGGAGATAAACTTGCGAATGACATGATTGAAAAAATTAAATTGCGTGTGAGTACTTTAAAAATTGGACCTGGTACAGAACCCCATGTCGAAATGGGCCCGCTTATCACTCAGGCGCATTGGGAGCGCGTGAAGTTCTATATTGATTTAGGGATAAAAGAAGGAGCGGACCTTGTGGTCGATGGACGTGATTACAAATCAAAAGAGTATCCAAATGGTTTTTACATGGGCCCTTCGCTGTTCGATAAGGTGACACCTGCTATGCGTATTTATCGCGAAGAAATTTTTGGTCCTGTGCTATCCATCGTGCGAGCAGCTGATTTTGATTCCGCGCTTAAATTAGTAAACGAACATGAATACGGAAATGGTACTGCAATTTTTACCTGTGATGGCAATACGGCGCGCACCTTTGCGACTAAGGTGCAGGTTGGCATGGTCGGTGTGAATGTGCCAATTCCTGTCCCTGTGGCTTATCACAGTTTTGGCGGCTGGAAGCGTTCCTTATTCGGTGATATTCACATGCACGGTCCAGAGGGTGTGCGGTTTTATACGAAATTAAAAACGATCACGCAACGTTGGTTAAAAAATCCAACGGGCTCAGATTTTAATATGCCAACACATTAGGAATTTTTCATATGACTCAAATTTCATTTATAGGCTTAGGTCACATGGGTCATCCCATGGTGCGCAATTTATTAAAAGCAGGTTTTCAAGTAAAAGTATTTGATGTGGTGCCAGCCGCTATTCAATCACTCACGGCTCATGGTGCTACTGCAGCAAAATCGCTAGCCGATGCAGCAGAAAACGCAGATATCATTATTACAATGTTACAAACGGGCCAGCAAGTCAGTGAGGTGTGTCTCGGGCCTAATGGATTATTTGCTCACGCAAACCCCACTGTTTTATTCATTGATTCTTCTTCAATTGAAATCACGGTGACACGCGAATTACATCAAGTCGCACAATCAATGGGCATTGCAATGCTAGATGCGCCTGTCTCAGGTGGTGTAGCAGGGGCTGAGGCAGCCACGCTTACTTTTATGATTGGCGGCTCAGAAGAAAATTTTGCGCGCGGACAATTTTTGTTTGAAAAGATAGGCAAAAAAATCGTGCACGCGGGTCCTGCTGGAAATGGTCAGGCAGCAAAAATTTGCAATAATTTGATTTTGGGTATTTCGATGATTGCCGTGTGTGAAGCATTTACCCTGGGTCAAAAGCTAGGACTTGATCCCAAGAAATTTTTTGAAATAAGTTCGAATGCATCCGGACAATGTTGGTCGATGACCAGCTACTCTCCAGTGCCGGGTTTAGTTGAAAAAGCGCCGTCGAATAATGATTACAAACCTGGATTTATGGCAAAAATGATGTTGAAGGATTTGCGCTTAGGCCAACATGCTGCTGAAAGCGTGAGCGCTGCCATTCCATTGGGTGCGGAAGCGGCAGAACTTTATGCGTTATTTGTCAATCAAGGTAATGCTGAAGTGGATTTTTCGGGGATTATTAACATGTTATAGAGTTTCAGATAAATCATTTGGTAAAAAGCACCAAATGATTTATCTGAAATAAAATATCCTATTTCTAAAAATTGCCTCTGCTTACTAAAATATTTGAAACACTACATCCAATGCCAAATCCAGGCAGCAATAATGCCACCGAGTAATGGTCCTACAACGGGAACCCATGCATAAGACCAGTCAGAACTTCCTTTTCCTGCGATAGGCAATAGAGCGTGAGCTAATCGTGGTCCTAAATCACGCGCAGGATTAATGGCGTATCCCGTTGGACCGCCAAGTGACAAACCAATTCCCCATACTAAAATTCCAACTAAATAAGGTCCTAATCCATTGACGGGACCTCCTGCAGTGGCTTTACCAAAAATGGCAGCAACACCTAACACAAGCACAGCGGTTGCAATTATTTCGCATAATAAATTAGACGAATAAGCACGAATGGCGGGTTGGGTGCTGAATGTCATGAGTTTCAACGAAGCGTCTTCCGTTTCTTTCCAGTGGGGCAAATAAGTTAACCAAACCAAAATTGCGCCGATAAATGCACCAGCCAGTTGAGAGAGCATAAATAATAAAGTTTGCTGTAACGAATAATAATGCCAGGTGAATTTTGCGAGGCTAATTGCAGGATTAATGTCGGCATTAGGGGAGCCTACGGATTGTGCGACGAACACACCGATGACGACAGCAACAAACCATCCTGTGGTAATTGCAATCCATCCTGCTTGATATCCTTTGGATTTTTTTAATAATGTGCTGGCTACAGCGCCATTGCCTAAAACAATTAACATCATTGTTCCAAAAAACTCACCAAGGCATTGCATTAACATGTGTTCATTCCTATAGTGTTTCAGATAAATCATTTGGTAAAAAACACCAAATGATTTATCTGAAATAAAAATGTCCTATTTCTAAGAATTGCTACTGTTTATTATAATATCTAAAAAAACAAGGCATTGTTATTAAATTTTACATGATTTATTTTCAGATAATTGTTTTGGTGTTTTTTACCAAAACAATTATCTGAAACACTAGATAAAAATTATTCCAAGACAAACTTTTCATCTAATGCATTACGCGCAATAATCAGCCGCATAATTTCATTGGTGCCTTCTAAAATTTGATGGACACGTAAATCTCGAAAATAACGCTCAATCGGGTATTCACAAATATAACCATAACCACCAAAAATCTGCAGCGCGTCATTGCATATTTGGAAACAAGAATCTGTTGCAAGACGTTTCGCCATCGCGCAATACATCGGTGCATGAGGATCTTTGTGATCAAGTGCGTGGGCTGCACGTCTCACCATTAAACGCGCCGCTTCAAAATCCGTTAGCATGTCAGCAAATTTAAATTGTAGCGCTTCAAATTCCAAGAGTTTTTTATTGAATTGCTGTCGTTCGTGCATATGTTGTTTAGCGAGAGAGAGACAGGATTTTGCACCACCCAGTGAACAAGATGCAATATTAATTCGGCCGCCATTGAGTGCGGAAAGTGCGATAGGGAATCCTTTGCCTTCTGCGCCAACGCGGTTTTTAATCGGCACGCGACAATTTTCAAAAAATACCATCGTAGTGGGTTGACTGTGCCAGCCTAGTTTTAATTCTTTTTTGCCAAAACTGATGCCTGGGGTATTTTTTTCTACGAGCAAGCAAGTAATTCCTTTAGGCCCTGCCTCGCCTGTTCGCACCATGCAGGCATACAGATCACTGACTGAGCCGCCAGAAATAAATGCTTTTGTGCCATTTAAAATATAATTATCTCCTTCACGCACGGCGGTTGTTTTCAATGAAGCTGCGTCTGAACCCGCGTTAGGCTCGGTCAGACAATAGCTGCTGAATACATCCATAGTCGCTAATTTAGGTAGCCAATATTGACGTAAGGCATCGTCAGCATAGGTGTCAATTAACCATGCGACCATATTATGAATGGAAAGATAGGCAGCCGTTGATGGACACGCGGTCGAGAGTTCCTCAAAAATAAGCGCGCTGTCTAAGCGAGTCAGATTAGTTCCACCGACGTCATTCCTGACGTAAATTGCGGCAAGACCTAACTCAGCCGCTTTTTTTAGTGTGGAAATGGGGAAAATATGTTTTTCATCCCATTCCTTGGCGAAGGGCGCGATTTCATTATTGGCAAAGTCACGAGCGAGTTGTTGAAATAAGCGTTGTTCTTCCGTCATGTTAAAGTCCATAAACAATTTTTTCCCGTGCAAATAAATCCTGAATAGTTTCTCTTTCACGAATTAGATGAATTTGCTCGCCATCCACCATAATTTCAGGTGCACGTGGACGTGAATTATAATTTGAACTCATGCTGAAGCTATACGCACCGGCAGAATGAATAGCGAGTAAATCGCCTACGTCTACACTAAGCTCACGTTGTTTGCCGAGAAAATCAGCGGATTCGCAAACAGGCCCAACAATATCATATATTTTTGCCGAATGATTTTTTCTAAGTTCAACCGGCGAAATCTGATGCCAAGCATGATATAAAGCAGGGCGCAATAAATCATTCATCGCGGCATCAACAATGGCAAAATTTTTATGCTCGGTATATTTTAAATATTCTATTGATGTCAGTAAAATGCCTGAGTTAGCCACAATGGCTCTGCCGGGTTCCATAATAATTTCCAATGGAAAGTGAGCCAATTTACGCATTAATGTTTTTGCGTACTCCTGAATAGAAGGTGGTGTTTCATGTTGATAATTGATTCCGAGCCCGCCGCCAATATTCAGATGTTGCAATTCGATTCCATTAATAAACAATTTATTCACTAACTCTAACAAGCGATTAATTGCCTCTACAAAGGGACTTAATTCTGTTAATTGGGAGCCAATATGACTGCCAATACCAATCAGCTTAAGATGTGAAAGCGATTTTATTTTTTCAATAATTGGCATGACTTCAGTGTATGCAATGCCGAATTTATTTTCATTTAAGCCTGTCGCAATGTAGGGATGGGTGCGCGCATCAATATTCGGATTGATGCGTAAACCAACAGGCGCAATTTTATTTTGTTCGGCAGCGATTTTATTTAAGCGTTCTAATTCGGCTTCAGATTCCACATTAAAACAATGAATCCCGATTTCAAGTGCACATCGAATTTCATTCGATTTTTTACCGACGCCGGAAAAAACAATTTTCTTCGGATAGCCACCCGCAGCAAGTACTCTTTCCAGTTCACCGAGTGAAACAATATCAAAACCGGATTGCATTTCAGAAAATAAATGTAAAATAGCAAGATTTGAATTCGCTTTTACTGCATAACAAATACGATGTGGATGTTTTTGAAATGCATCATCAAATTTTTTCCAGTGGTTAATTAATGAATTTTTGGAATAAATATAACAGGGCGTACCGTATTGTTTGGCAATATCACTTACGCTGACTTGTTCCGCATAAAGTTGATTTTGTTGATAATGAAAGTATTCCATAATGGCCTCAATATTGATGAGGCCATTATAGGGTAAGCAGGTATGACTAGCAAAATTATTAGGATGGAGACATAGTCGATGGTGGAGTGGGTGGTTTTAAACAAGCATTAGCTGACAGAGTCGCATTGGAGGTGAGTGCAGCAAAGGTATGATGCCTATTTCTTGCAAATAATTCCAAGTTTATTTGATTGACATACTGGTTAACAAAGTTGATGCGAGTATTCATATCCTCTTTGATAGCTGAAAATTTGATAACTAATAATTCAGATCTAATCTGTTCAGATTCATTTTTGGTGGTGATACTTTGTAATTTTTCATACTCTTCGCTTTCAGTTAAATCTATGCTGAGAAGACTCTGCAAAAAATTCTGCAGTTGATTGGTGTACTGCACTTTTTTAACAAATGCTATTAGTTTCAATGCTTCTTTTTGTTCAATTTTGGTTAGTAAAAGACGAATTTCTTTTATGATAATATTTCTCATTTCGTGCATTTTAGAAATGAAATCAACCGTAATTGTTCCATCTGCTTTAACTGAAAATTTGAATCCCAAAGGACGGCAGTTTTTTTCAAAATTAGCAAATAGGCGAGCAATTTTTTCTGATGCTCTTACTTGGTTTATGTTTAATTTGGTAAGTTGCTCTGAAAATGTTTGTTGATAATCTATGTTTGCCGCTTTGTAAAGCTCGGCAATATCATGAATGATATGCAATGCTGAATCACGAAATTCTCGAGCTGGGATATCAAAGAGGAATTTTTTCGCTGACTTTTTGGTGAGAATGAAATTTAAATTTTTATGGATGAACGTTAATAAATCGGTTGTTATTAATGTTTTAAAAGAATCAACATTCTTAGATTCCTGTGCTGAATCATTGATATATTTTTTTAATTTATGAGTGAGAAAACTAATTAAATATACTTTTAATTCTAATTCTATGGAATACTTTTTGAGATAGGCATCAACTTTTTTTAGTAAATAATCTCTCACTTCTTCAATAGTCGTGTATTGATTATGAAATGGACTCATGCGAGTTGCGTGATGTATTTTTTCTTCGAAATAATTATGAATAGAGACTTGATCTCGCTCCGTGTGCGGGCGCACATGTTCTAGCATGAGATTGTAATAGCCAACTATTTTTTTCTTCATTTCCTGTAAATCAGAAATATAACTTGCGAGTTTTTCAGTGGTTAATGAAGCATTTTTTTCTATGACTACCCTTTGGCAATTAGCATGGATATTATTTGCAAGTAACATGACTGCTTCTGCACTATTGCCCAGTCGTCTCACAGCAAAAAATAGCGCATTTTCACGCATGTTTTGTATTTTTTCTGGAGTAAGTATTTTATCTATTGATATTGTTGGTACGCGAGCGAGTATAGAGCGTATTTCTCCTGCAGATTTGGATTCATCAGATCTGTTCGAGTCGATGCTTAACAAGCGCACAAGCTTATGCGGGTTTCTCGTGCAATCGATCGATTCTAATGCAGTGATTATAGCGGATGTTTGTTCATCTTGAGTTAAATCTTTAATGGCCTTTATTAAATTTTGCTGAATCATACGTAAATCAAAGAGTGTAAATAAACGGGGACTTGGGGCATCTTCACTGATAGGAGTAAAACCTTCGGCTGTGACAGTAAATTTATTTCTCTCATTGGTATATTCGAGTATCTCATTCATTCTTACAATGAACAAATTTGGATCTGCTATATCTTCACTGATATATCGGGCAAATTGCAGTATTACCTGATCTGTAGCAGTCGCTGTCCCATTTTTTTTAAACTGGATAGATAATTTCGCCGCGTTACTTTGAATGCGATTTATTTCTTCACACAGTTCATTTGCAAGTCCACTCATGGCTATATTGCTAAATTCATTTTTATTTTCATCGAGTGAATCTACTGAATTGGGACTCGGTGGATCTACGTAATCTTTAATTAATTCATCAGCAAGAGAAGGAAAATCGGATGGTTTGGGCGGAATGTATTCTGGCAGTGTTTCATCATCGTCTGTTGTTTCGTAATGATCTAATTCATCAGCAAGTGAATATCCATGAATAAGAAAATAAGCACAATCATCCGCTATTACTTTTCCTTCGTTATCCTCATTGTTCATCATACGATTTTCGAGCACAGTAAGACGACGTTCAATTTCATCCTGCTGCATTTTTAATGCACGTATATCTTGTTCCAGTGTGACAAGGTAGGCATGATAATCATGCATTCCCTGAATAAATGGTTGTTTTGATTTTACCTTACTAAACTGAGTGTCGTTCAGCAGTTCTTCCATGGTGCTATTTTGCTGTTCTTTATATTTCTGATTCAATTCGACTTGGATCTGATTAATTAGATCATCCATTTTTTCAAGAAGGGGAGCCAGTATTTTTTGACGAAGATCTTGTTCTTGCACTTGGCCAAACACGAAGTCAGAGAAATGACTTTCCACTGTTTCGATGATTGATTTCTGAATATCGCCAAAAATAATCTTGCGTTCAGTAGTGAATTGATTTATAACGATGCTTTGATAATGTTTTAACAAGTCAGCCATTTTTTTGTTAAATTCTTCAATGATTTTAGCGTGTTCTGCTGAAAAACAGTGTGATTTTTCTTCCAATGATTTAAATCGTTCGGCATCCTCTTGCAAAGATTTCAGGCAACTTAATTCTTCTAGAGTACGATCAACTGACTTGTCTAATTCATCGTTTAATTTTGTTAATTTATCTTCAAGATCATTTTTTTTCTCTGCAGGTAGGTCTGTTATTTCTTCGCGTAAATTTTCTATTCTGCTTCGCAGCTGTGTCATTCTATTTGTTGTTTGAGTGAGTTGTTGCTGTGCGACATGCGTTTTATTTTCAATTTCTTTATCTTCCAGAACTGTTTTAGCCCTTACGATATCATGCTGTAATTTAGCAAGATCATCTTCATATTTTTCGGTAGTCAAATTATTTTGTAAAAGTAGGGTATTTGCTACTTTCTCTGATTCAGTCAATTTGGCAGTCAGTTCTGACTCAAGAGATGTTTCGAGTTTTTTACAAAGTGCAATTTTTTCTTTATCAATAATTGAATCAGCCGTGAAATTTGGCAAATGCCGTTCGGCTAGTTCAAAAATTAATTCTTTAAGTAAGGGATCTGTTTTATCTTGGTCATAATTATTGTAAATATGCCGTACATTAACGCGATAAGGATCACCATCACTTCCTGATCTAAATTCATGGCGTTGGAATATTTGTTTCAAGCTGTCAATTTCATTTTTACGATACAGTGGATAATAGGTGCCATAATAAAGATGCTTGAAGCGATCTAATACGGCTGTTTGTTCGGGTATGGTGGTTTCCTTAGATTCCATAATGAGACGAGAATCTTCTACTGAAAATTGCTGCATAATTTGTTTAGCAAGCAATAGTTGCCCCGGCAAATCCAGATGGGTATTAGGCCAAGAAACACCAATCTTAATTTGAAATAATTTAAAACGAGCAATCGCATCGTGTGGAGCAATGAATTTGAAATAGCTTTCAATTACGAAGCAGGCGGCTTGATTGGACTGTACAACATAGTCATTTTCTTCTTGTTCAGAGTCACCTTCTGCAGCAAGTTCTTTGCCTTTCGCTTCAATTTCAGCGAAAAAATCTTTTGCAATTTGTTCTTTTCCATGTAAGTTGCAAGGCATTTCCAGCGCTGTCACACCAACCGATTGCAAATAGTCAAGCATTTCACTGAAAAGACCTTCCTCTATGGCTAACCAATTTGGGTGTTCATCGGAAAGCGCCGGCTTCTCTTCTGATTCAATGACTTCAGTAAGATGTGCGAGGATTTCTTTTACCAAAATTGCATTAACATTGTCTGGAGACTTGAGATCATTAATAATTTGATTAATTTGGTTAGGAGAGAGAAGCTTAAGAGCAAGATGACGTGTTTTTTCAGTGGCGGGGCTTTGTCGTTCTTCTTTGAAAATCCCTCGATTTGATCTGCTCATACCGCTATATTCCTTGGTTTTATAAATGATGCAAAAATTATAGATCTTACTTGCTTAAGGTTAACTTAAGGGCTTTCTTTGAAGGGTAATTGAAGTCATACTTATTTCTATGAATGAATTTTTTATTAAGAAACATAGCGTACATCTCTGGCGGGTATTTGTACCAGATTTACTTCCGCAAGTTGAAAATTTGTCGTTCATTTTAAGCCGCGACGAGATACAACGCGCAGCGCGTTTTCATTTTGATGAGCATCGAAATCGTTTTATTATTGCGAGGGCAGTTTTACGTCTTATTCTCTCTTTGTATACGCGTATTGAGGCTAAGAATCTCATTTTTATCAACGGCCAGCGCGGCAAGCCGTTTTTGAGTCATCATCTCTCCCATTTACAATTTAACGTATCACATTCGCATGATATGGCAGTGTACGCGCTCACAAGTGACACAGAGATTGGGATTGATATTGAAAAAATTGAACCTGATTTTAGCGAGGATGTAGCAGAGCGTTTTTTTAGCTCGAGTGAATATGCCGAATTTTCAAAGTTGCCGCAAGATAAAAAAATCGTTGCTTTTTATCACTTATGGGCAGGCAAAGAAGCAATTATTAAAGCACTGGGCGAAGGATTGTATGTTCCATTAGATGAATTTTCACTCGATGCGCAGAAAAAAATTCAGAGGATTAATTTAACTCATCAGCAGCACGAGTATCATTATCATTTAGAATATTTTTCTGCGCACAAACAATATCAATCAGCGTTTGCAACGGCACAACACGTCAACCATTTAGACCATTGGCAATGGAGCGCAAATGGACCGGTACGGATTCAGGCTTGTCTAAATTAAACAGCATCGCAAGTTGTAGTTTCTCCTGTGCGGAAAAAATGGTGTCAGAGGCGTTATGCAATGCTTTAATTAATGCGCGGTCATTATCGTCCAAGGTTGGATTTTTTTCAAAAGAAGGAGGTTTCTTGGAAAACATTTTCAGCGGCGCTTGCACGAGAGGTGCAATAACAGGTATACACATGCCTGTGAGGAAGGAGTTTGCACTTGACCTGCATTGATTGAGTACCCAGACTGAACCCATAATGATTGCCGCATTTTGGGGAGTTGCAATTGTTAACATCACATTTAGACTAATGCCGCTACTCGCAAGAAAATTGGCCATTTCTACAATAGCGAAAATGACGCCTGATTGTGCGATGGTGACAGTAATACGATCCATAAATTTATTGATAAGTGTATTGAGAGTTTTATTGCTCGTCAGCATCACGTCTTTTGGTTCATTTAATTCTTTGAGTAAATTAATAATGTCATTTTTAATTTTTCTTAAGTCCTTATAATTGACGTCGCATTTTTTCCAAAATTCCATTTTTTCCTTCGAGTTAAGATCGTCACAAATTAAAGTATATAATTTGGCGAAATCCGCTTCTTTCAAGTTGTTGCTGAGTTTGGAAGAATGTTCAATATTGGTAATCCGCTTGATTTCGCGATAAAGATAACTGTTTTCAGGTGAGCGAAAGCTGTATTCATTTTCAATTTCTTGCATGGTTTTTAGTAAAAAAGCACGACGCAAAAAATAATCGCGCGGTTCATCATCACCCTCTTTTTCTTCTGCATTTGCTTCCAACGCTCTACATCTTTTATCTAAAATCTCGATACATCGGAGAGCTTCCTGTCGCCGAGCACTACGACCGCCAATCCCAAGATAAGACAAGATGCGATATACGGCGGAATCATTCGCACAGTGTTCTTGATATTTTCCCGGCAGTTGACGAAAGTTGTTGCGAAAGGCGCCGACCGTCGGCTCTCTAAAGCAAAGCTGTTTGATTTTTCCGTTTAAGTTATTTCTAGCTTGTTTTGTCATAGCCTCTGCTGCTGCAGAGAATCCATGTTTATTTTTCTCTAAATAGTTGAAAAAAGTGGAAAGATAAATAAATCGGGATTGATCATCCAGCGTATTATTTTTTCCATCCATAGCCAGTGCTGTTTCTGCCAATAAAAAAAGTCGACTGCCTGTGGGCGCGTAAAAATAAGAGAAACGAGAGAGATAATATTGATCGTACTCTGCTTGAATGGAATCACGTACAAAAATCAAGGAGCCTAGCATAATTTCATGCCTGTTTTCTTCGGCAGGTATGTTAGTAAGAAGTGATTGCAATAACTCGAGCTGCTGTGTGCGATGGATATTATCAGGTTCTTTGTAGGTTTCGGTGATTTGGCGGATTGATTCAGTGAGTGAGCCCAAGTCAGGCGCGAGATATTTTGTCATAATACGATTCCCTCCGTTTAAAACGCTCTCTTCCATCAGATCATGCTATTACACAAAGATTAAGAAAAGCTTAAGGGTGTTGAGCGGGTGCAGCGCAGATAGGGGATAGAGAGAATGTAAAGAAAGCGTTTCATTTCAATTTTTATTAAATTAGCTCTATGCAAAAGAAAAATCAATCATTATAATCTGCTACAATTATAAACAAACCAACCTACATATAGAGAGGAAACCTAATGCAACCCAATCAAATGTTATATCCAAAAGATTTTGCCCCCTTATTTGATCCTAAGCTGGTTGAGATAAGAGAGGCTTTGCGCAAAGATGAACAGTTTAAAAAAGATGAATCTACAGTTAGAGAGTTGTTAAAACAAAAGAAACAAGAAAAAGACAAGAAAGATAAAGATTTTTTTGAATTGCTTGACCTATCAGCTGCTAAATCAAAATTAGCAGAAATGAGAGCTGCTCATCATGTATTACAAGAACAATTGAAGCGAGCAAATGAAGATGCAGAAGATCTCGAAAAAAGAAGACTCGCTGAAAAAGCAATGCAGCAAACTCAACAAGAAACATCACGTCCTGTTATGGAACAGAGCGGTAATTTGTTGGAAGCTAAAAAATTATCGGAAGAAGTGACTCGGCTTGTTCAGCAATTAGCTGATTTGAATACGCAAATTGAAACTTTAGTTAATCAGTGGGATGATCAGTACTCTGCTAAAATGGCGGAAAAAATTCAAATTCGTGCTACAACTGCGGCAGCGAGCATTATGGCTGTGATGGCTCCAGTCTATACCAACGAGATTGATGGATTCATAAATGCAGTTGATAAAAATAATTTGAAACAAGTAGAAGAACTCAAAATGTATCGAGCTGAGGACGTCAGCATTGCCAATGAAATGAAGAGGGAAGTTTTGAATGTGTTGTTACATCTGAGTCCACCGGCAAAACTGCAACAGCAAGGGATTGTCGTCAATGAAAGGCAGTATATTGTTTTTGGCGGAGTCATGGCACATATTCAAATTTTGGATAAAGAAAGGAACGCTGATAAACGAAGGAAGGAGGCGGCATCACGTCATCAACATTTACCAGAAGATTTAACAAAAAAAGTAGTAAATAGGAATTTAAGGAATTTGCTTAACAATGTTAATCTGGCAGGTGAGAGTATTAATATCTGTTGTACAGGTGTTCATAGTGATCACGTAGAAGTTGTTGAGATGCACAATAGCGAACTTAAAGCACTTGGAAATAGTCGAAATGAGTGCAGGTCTCAATTGGGGGCGGCTCTTGAAAAAATGGGTCACTCCATACCTTCTGAGTCTCTATCAGCAGAAGCTTTCAATACTCCTTTTTATACTGGCATACCAAAGGCACAACCAAAAGGTGCAAAAAAGAAGAATGAGTAATCTTAAGTAATAGAATCATTGTTTCTTGATAATTAACCAATTGTAATCCTCGGGCTGAATGATTTGTCATTCAGCCCGAATTTTTTTCTAACCTGGAAAAATCATAATGAGTAAAATTAACGTAAGTGTTCAGACCCCTCGGCTCAGCATCATTGCGAGCGCTTTTTGCGACGAAGCAATCCAGAAATTATTCAGATTATCTAGCTCTGGATTGCTTCGTCGCAAAAAACGCTCCTCGCAACGACGCTGAGCCGAGGGGTCTGAACACTTACAAATTAACTGGATCAGTTGTTTTTTTAGAGTCTTGTTTCAAATTATCTTTGTTCTTTTACCTATTACTCACCTATCAACTCCAACGATAAAATATTGGGATTTTTTATTAGTCATGATTTCCATGAGCATCATGAAATATTTTCAATTCAGAAAACATCCATTAAGACGGAAATTTTAAGTAAATTACCCCGAATTTTTATTATTAGATTATTCGTAAGTTATGTTAGGGAAAACCCTGAAAGATATACAAAATTTATTTATTATGTTGTATTATACATCTTGTTACTAACTTAAAAGGGAAATTACTTATGGTAGTACGCAAGAAGGGTGTGAAAAAAGCCGGTGCTAAAAAATCTGGAACTGCAGCAAAAGCCATGAAGGCAAAGCTTGCTTCCATGAAAAAAGAGCACAAAACAGCTTTGAAAAAAGCTGTGGCTAAAGCATACAAGGATGGCTTAGCTGACGGGAAGAAAAAATCAGCTGTTAAAGCCGTTAAAAAGCCTGCAAAAAAAAGACGTAAAGTGGCTAAGAAAAAATAGCATCCACTTTACTTCAATTAAAGCACGCCTCGGGACGTTATGTTTCGGGGCGTGTTGCTATGGAGCTACCCTAAAGATGTTTCAGAGATATGGAATGTAGAATGAATAAATCAAAAGGATTTGCGATCAGTGAAGTGATGCTAGCGGTGGGTGTTGTGATTATCTTTGGCATATTGGCTTTTCACGCTTACCGCGATTATGCGAGACGAGATTATTTCAATGCGATCGTGCATGCAGCAGATGAGTTGAAAAATGATGTGACGTTTTGTTTTCAAGACTTAAAAACATTTAAAGGCTGCGATTCTGGAACTCATCACATACCTTTAGCCATTAAGGCACCAAAAGGATCGATTGCTAGTTTAACGGTAAAAGAGGGTGTCATCACTGCAGTTCCAGTCGCATGGGATGGTATTTCAGAAACAGATACTTATATTTTAACGCCACGTGCAATTCGTAATGAAATAACCTGGATACCCTCAGGCGGTGGAATCAACCACGGTCTCGCAGGATAATAAATTCCCTTCTTAATAAAACCTTAATCTTCTGTCAGGTAAATTAAAAATAACATATCAATTTAACGGATGGTGGGCACCTGGCGCTTTACCCATCCTATGTATTACAAATCAAATAAACTGATCTTAGGAATAGAATATTTTTATTTCAGATGAATCATTTGGTGTTTTTTACCAAATGATTTATCTGAAACACTTTCAGGAGGAAGAGTATGCAAACTAGAATAGTTAAATTTGATGAAAATTCATTACGCAGCTGGATAGATGAACGCGCTAAAATTTCTTTGCAACGTGAGCAGCAACATCAGATTATTAGAGAGCAACTCACACTCATCAATCAACTCTATCCCCATTCGAGGGAATTGAAACAACAAGTAGAAACACTTCAAAGCCAAATCGCAACATTGAATTCTCAGATTGCAATTTTAGCAGGTGGAAAGGATGTTATTGATCATTTAGCAGAGGGTGTTACGAAACGATCTGTAGGTGTATCGATAATGCATGCTGTTGCAGACTACGCTGCTCAAAACACGCTTTCATCTCTACAAGAAAAATGCGATAGATTAATGCGAAAAAAGAGTGAACTTGATTTAAGAAGAGATTGGCTATTAAAAGAAGGAAGAAAGCATTACATTGCTGTGCAGGAGGCTGCTAAAAAAGAGCGAGATAGATTGAGTGATCGATTACGTGAATTAGAAATGCTTATTAGAGAGAAGGGTAATTTCACCACGCAATTGCTAGAGCATCCACAAGATCTTTGTAACGCATTGTCCGGTACGATATTGTATGCGCTCGATGACTATGAATATCATTTTCCAGCCGGTCAAACCATAGGCGTGCGCAGAGCGATCCGAGAGTTACGCCCAAAAATTGATTGCATCCTAAAATCACAAACTATGCATCATAATGAGTTACAGCGATGGCGAATTCGTTATGCGATATTGTGCGAACTACTTTGGCGTCAATATAATTTGCTTGCCGAAGAAGATCGAGTTTTTGCACAGAGGTTATGGCGCACTATGTTGCAGCACGTGCATATGGACTCTGGGGATGACTTGCCTATTAATGGATTTAAAACAGGATTAACTGCCTGGCAGCATTATGAGAATCTTCGAGTGACTTCTCCAATCCCCATGACAGACTTGTCTGAAAAGCAGGTTCAGGAGATGGAAGTAGATGAATATAAGCATGAGCGCGCAACCATATTAAAGACATTGAGTAATTCAAAGGGTCCCAATGTGCCTCTCCCTGTTTATCAAAATACGATGTCAGTCATCGATGAAGTTGATCGTTTGAGAAATCGTACTGCAGATGTACGGTTCTATACCGAGACACTTCGACAGACGACGGCACTTTTACAGAATCCCGGAGATGAAAATGCTAATCAGTATGCAAATTTAGCGAATCACGCTGACACGAGAACTAACGGTCGAGTTTTAGCAGGCGCCATGTTGATATTGCTCGGTATGGTGAGTCTTGCTGCGTGTGTGTTGATTGCGATGGCGTCTTTTGGAGCCGCGGCACCTGCGAGTGCGATAGGAATTGCTGCGGGAACTTCAGTTCTGGCGAAAGGATTGTCGATCCTGGGCGGTATTGCGAGCATAGGTACCCTATATGCAGGTTATAGAGTATGTCAGCGCACAGGTCTCTCAAAAAAGATGATGACAGCAAAAAAAACGTCGTGGAAATTCTTCAATCGACCATCCTTGGAGCAAAGCAAAGCTTTAGATGTAGGGTGGGCAAAGCGCAGCGTGCCCACCAGATAAATTCACTATTTACGCATTTCCAACTCATTCCACCGCGCATAGGCACGCTCAAGTTCAGCAGGTAAGTTGTGTAACCTATCTAGCGTATTTGCAACCGTCTTAGGATCTTGCTGATAAAACTCTGCAGCAGCAGTGAGTCTCCCTAATTCAACTTGCTCTGCTTCCAGCGCTTCAATCTGAGTGGGTAATTCCGCTAACTCTTTTTGTTCTTTATAACTCATTTTTTTAGTTTGTTTCGGTTTGCTTTGCACCTCTTTTTTTTCAATCATAGGTTCAGGCGCAACACGCACTTTTCGTTGATTCAGCCAATCTTGATAACCGCCAATGTATTCCTCAATCACTCCATTGCCTTCAAAAATTAACGTGCTTGTGACCACATTATCCAGAAAAGCACGATCATGACTGACGAGTAATAATGTTCCCTGATAGTCATTCAACAATTCTTCCAGTAATTCTAGCGTCTCAATATCAAGATCATTCGTCGGTTCATCCAGCACAAGCAAATTCGCGGGCTGACTAAACAATCGGGCGAGCAGTAAGCGGTTACACTCACCACCCGATAATGCTTTAACGGGTGTACGTGCACGTTCCGGCGTAAAGAGAAAATCAGATAAATAGCTAATGACATGACGCTTGCTGCCATTTATTTCGATGATGTCACTCCCTTGAGCCACATTGTCCACCACCGTTTTTTCCAAATCTAACGCTTGTCGCAGTTGATCGAAATAAGCAACATGCAATTTAGTCCCTTGTGCGACAGTTCCCTGTTGCGGTGTTAATTTGCCTAATAAAATATTTAATAACGTGCTTTTTCCAACACCATTTGGGCCGATTAAACCAATGCGATCACCCCGCATGATACGCAAAGATAAATCGTTGATAATCGTTTGGTTGTTATAACGTTGAGAAATATGTTTTGCTTCAACAACCAATTGCCCCGATTTTTGCGCATCATGTAAATCAAAACTGGCCTTTCCTTGCAACTCACGACGCGACGCTCGCGTCTTGCGTAAGGCAATCAGGGCGCGCACACGACCTTCGTTACGTGTACGCCGTGCTTTGATTCCCTGGCGGATCCAGCGTTCTTCCTGCGCGAGTTTTTTATCAAATAAGGCATTCTGTTTGGCTTCTGCATGCAGCATTTCATCTTTACGACGCAGGAAATTCGCATAATCTCCTGGCCAGGAAGTCAGTTGGCCGCGATCTAATTCAATGATACGCGTTGCTAAACGCTGCAGTAAGGCACGATCGTGGGTAATAAAAATAAGACCGACATTGCATGCGAGCAATTGATTTTCTAGCCATTGAATTGCTTCAATATCCAAATGATTGGTCGGTTCATCCAGCAGCAATAATTCAGGCTGCGTGACTAAAGCCCGAGCTAACGCCGCACGGCGCTGCCAGCCACCGGATAATTCTGCCACGAGTTGATTGGGCGATAATTCCAGGCGCTTTAAAATCGTCGTGATTTCCTGTTCAAAATGCCAACCTTGTTTTGCATCAATTAAATGTTGTAGCCGCTCCAGCTCATTCAAATCTTGTGCTGAATGTGAATGAGCGAGACAGTTTGTTAAGGCAAAATAATCTGCGAGCAATTGGCCCGTTTCAGCTAAGCCTTCAGCGACAAATTCATAGACCGTTAAGTTAATTTTCTGCGGTAATTCCTGTGCCAGCCGCGCCAAACGCAAATTGGGTTTGCGCCAAATCGTGCCGCCATCGGGTAATTGCGTG
>Ga0207089_1006_pt1 | contig 81887 bp, 81 predicted proteins | sample Alteio_BWMinHeat_49_FD_153571 | JGI IMG/M metagenome (GOLD analysis project Ga0207089, IMG submission 153571) | Enriched cells from forest soil in Barre Woods Harvard Forest LTER site, Petersham, Massachusetts, United States -... | ecosystem: Environmental > Terrestrial > Soil > Temperate forest >...
TGGATGCTTTTTATTCCAGCTGCATGAAACTTAGCGCACTTGTACATCATCCTATGTTGCAACACACTAATTCAGACAACTCACAGCCAATTTTTTTGCGAGCAAAGCAATTTGAAGCCGGTAATTTTATCATTAGAGGTAGCTCATCCGGTGATATGTTAACTTTTGATTATCTTGTATCAAAAAACAAAGTGAAATGTTTCAGATTTGGCATTAGTAAAGATGGAAAATGGAAAATAGTTGGAGGTAACTCTGTTCCATCGGATGTCAGAGATAGTGTTCAACCTTTTACGAAACTTAACCTTGTAGAGCAACAAAAGAAATATAATCAGCTTTTAACCGTTTTTTTAACAGAAATGCGAAACAAGGGGTTTGTTGTTAAAAATCAAGTAACACCTAATACATTGATTGAGCAAGCTAAAGATGCTCAAGCAATAAGGGATGTGCAGGACTTGTGTAGTCGCACTTTTGAGCATTTTTCAGGAGGAAGCGCTCTTCTCCTAGACCTCCAGCAGACCCAAGTTGAAAGTCAGACTTCAGTAACGTTGGGACGACGGCAAAGTGGTGGCAGGTAAGTTTGTGACAAAAATGCGTTAAAGCCGGGGGCTAGCTCATTTTTTTTAATGAGGGAGCCCTTCCATTTTTACAGAATTCCTGTAGAATGCCCAAGTTAATTTTAACCTGCGATTTTAGGGGAAATTAACATGAGATTAGTCCAAGATGCTTTAACATTTGATGACGTTCTTCTGCTGCCTGCGGAATCGTCTGTTCTGCCGAAAGATGTTGATTTAAAAACAAAATTAACTAGTGAAATCACGCTCAATATACCTCTTTTATCTGCCGCGATGGATACTGTGACTGAGTCACGCTTAGCGATTGCCATGGCACAAGAAGGCGGTTTGGGCATTATTCACAAAAATATGACTATCGAGCAGCAAGCGGCTGAAGTTCGTAAAGTAAAGAAATTTGAAAGCGGCGTAGTGAAAGACCCGATGACGGTTTCACCGCAAACGACTGTTCGACAAGTATTAGATATTATTAAATCATTCAATTTTCATGCATTGCCGGTGGTGGAACAAGACCAGCAATTAGTGGGGATTGTCACCAGCCGCGACTTGCGTTTTGAAACCAATTTGGATCAGCCAGTTGCCAATATCATGACGCCTAAAGAGCGTTTAGTCACGGTGAAAGAGTCAACCAGCCGTGAAGTGGTGCGAGAATTGTTGCATAAACATCGCATCGAAAAAGTCTTAATGATTAATGATCATTTTCAGCTGCGCGGGATGATTACCGTTAAAGATATTTTGAAAGAAGAAGAAAAACCGTTTGCTTGCAAAGATGCATCCGGTCAATTGCGAGTTGGGGCTGCGGTTGGACCAGGTTCGGAATCCGATGACCGCATTGTTGCATTGGCAGCGGCAGGTGTTGACGTATTGATAGTTGATACCGCTCATGGGCACTCTCGTGGCGTGATTGAGCGCGTTCGTTGGGTTAAAAAGCATTATCCTCACATTGCCCTGATTGGGGGCAATATCGCGACAGCCGCAGCAGCAACTGCCTTAGCTGAAGCGGGTGCGGATGCAGTAAAAGTTGGCATAGGTCCAGGGTCTATTTGCACCACTCGTATCGTGACAGGTGTTGGTGTGCCACAAATCACAGCCATTGCGAATGTTAATGGCGCTTTGAAAGGTAGCAACGTTGGGATTATTGCCGATGGTGGCATTCGTTACTCAGGCGATATTTGCAAGGCGATCGCTGCCGGTGCATCTGCCATTATGGTGGGTAGCTTATTTGCCGGTACCGAAGAAGCGCCCGGCGAAGTCGAGTTGTATCATGGCCGTTCTTACAAAGCTTATCGTGGAATGGGTTCACTCGGCGCAATGGCACAGCGTCATGGTTCCAGTGACCGTTATTTCCAAGAAGGAATGATATCGCAAGATAAATTAGTGCCTGAAGGTATTGAAGGACGGGTGCCATACAAAGGCAGTTTGGTTTCTATCGTCAATCAATTAATTGGCGGTTTGCGTTCCGGTATGGGTTATACCGGTTGTCCCAATATTGAGGCGATGCGGACCAAAACTGAATTTGTGCGTATCACGAGTTCCGGTGTGCGTGAAAGTCACGTACACGATGTACAAATTATTAAAGAAGCACCAAATTATCAAATTGATGAGAGCTATTTCAAATGACAGTTGATGTGCATGCAGAACGAATTTTAATTTTAGATTTTGGTTCCCAATATACGCAATTAATCGCGCGGCGTGTGCGCGAGCTAGGTGTATATTGCGAAATTTATTCTTGTCACGTGACCGATAAAATGATCGAAGATTTTTCGCCGCGCGGAATTATTTTATCCGGCGGTCCGGAAAGTGTTATCGGTGAAAATACACCACGTGCACCGGAAATTGTTTTTCAATTAGGTTGTCCAGTGTTGGGAATTTGCTATGGCATGCAAACCATGGCGACGCAATTGGGCGGCGAAGTGAAGCAAGGTAAAAAGCGCGAATTTGGTCATGCGCAAGTGACAATTAAAAAATCCGCGCCTTTATTGGAAGATATTGAAGATTATTTAACAGCAGAAGGATTGTCTGGCTTAGATGTATGGATGAGTCACGGCGATCATGTCGGCAAGTTACCTGCTTCGTTTACCTTGATTGCCAGCACTGAGAGCTGCGAAATTGTCGGCATGGCTGATGAAAAACGTCATTTTTATGGATTGCAATTTCATCCCGAAGTATCGCATACACGCCAAGGTGCGCGGATTCTGGAACGGTTTCTAATAGATATTTGTCAATGCCAACCGGTTTGGAGCACAAAAAATATTATTGATGAAGCGATTGCACATGTTCGCCGCGAAGTGGGTGATGAACATGTCGTGCTAGGTTTATCAGGCGGCGTTGATTCTTCAGTGGTTGCGGCATTATTGCATCAAGCAATCGGTGATCAACTTACCTGTGTTTTTGTAGACACCGGTTTGTTACGTTTGCGCGAATCTGAAGAAGTGCAAGATTTGTTTGCCAAGCACATGGGAATTCGTTTGATTGTTGTGAATGCTGAAAAACAATTTTTAACGGCGTTAAAAGGTATTGAAGATCCAGAAGAAAAACGCAAAATCATCGGTAAATTATTTGTTGATGTCTTTAACAAAGAAGCCAAAAAAATTCCGAATGCAAAATGGTTGGCGCAAGGCACAATTTATCCTGATGTAATTGAATCAGCAGCAACAAAGACGGGTAAAGCGCATGTCATTAAATCGCATCACAATGTGGGCGGTTTACCGGCAAAAATGCATTTGAAATTACTCGAACCATTGCGTGAATTATTTAAAGATGAAGTGCGCAAGTTGGGATTGGAATTAGGGTTGCCATATGATTTAGTTTATCGCCATCCATTTCCAGGTCCGGGTTTGGCAGTGCGAATTTTAGGTGAAGTTAAAAAAGAATACGCTGATAAATTGCGTCATGCTGATGCCATTTTTATCGAGGAATTAAAACACGAAGGTTGGTATGAAAAAGTGAGCCAAGCGTTCGTCGTATTTTTACCAGTGAAATCAGTCGGAGTTTTGGGTGATGCACGTCATTATGATCACGTCGTTGCAGTTCGCGCAGTCGAAACAATTGATTTTATGACGGCGCATGTTGCGCATTTGCCGCATGAATTTTTATCCAAAATTTCGAATCGAATTATTAATGAAGTGCGTGGGATTTCACGGGTTGTGTACGATATTTCAAGCAAGCCTCCTGCGACCATCGAGTGGGAATAGCGAGTGTGGAAAAAGATTTAATTTGGATGCAGTATGCTATCCAATTAGCAGAAACAGCGGCGCGACATAACGAAGTTCCAGTGGGCGCCGTTTTGATACAAGATGAACAAATTATCGGTGAAGGTTGGAATCGTCCCATTAGCTTACATGACCCCAGTGCGCATGCGGAAATTATTGCGCTGCGTGATGCGGCAACAAAAATAAAAAATTATCGATTAGTTAATTCAACACTGTATGTCACATTAGAACCTTGCATCATGTGTGTTGGCGCGTTAGTGCACGCGCGTGTGCAACGAGTTGTGTTTGGTGCGCCAGATCCAAAAACAGGTGCCGTGCAGAGTGTTTTTCAATTTGGTGAAACACAAAAATTGAATCATCAAATTCAATATACGGGTGGTGTGATGACAGAACAATGTGGGGCATTGTTGAAAATTTTTTTTAAATCTAGACGATAATGAGGTATAGAGTTATGCAAACAAATAGAAACGAGGAAAAATTTACATTTGCAGAGTATCATCAGATACGGGCTTACTTCTCAACGGGAAGATACACGGCAGCGATTGCTCATTTTACCAATCAGGCTGCTGCAGAACATAAGGTTTATCATCTATTGCATCTTGCATTAGTGTATTTAACCCAAGGTGAAGAGGATAAAGCCATCTTGAATTTTGAAGAAATATTACGTATTGAGAATGAAGAAAAAGAAAAGAGTACTTACCCGCATATGAGTATATTTGTTGTGAATGAATTAAATGCACTAGATCCATTGGCTCCTTCACATTTTTATCAGGTATCTGAATGGATTTCATCGCTGTTTTTATTGCTCTCAACAACGAAAGATAACAATTTAGAAACTGCATGTAAAAATTATCAATTTTTACTATCAAGCAGATTCTCTTCTTTTCTTTACGGATTATCTTATTATTTAATGATACGGCTTGTACCGGCCATATTGTTAATTGAAGATTACGCTAAAAAAAATAATATCGAATTTAATTATCCAAACAAAAACGATCATCAAGAAGAGCTACAGAATATTAAGTTGGAATACTTGTGCTATTTATTGGCTGCAGGAAAATATTTTATCCAGAAGAATAATGGCGAAAGGGCAATTCCATTGTTGGAAAAAATATTTTTATTTTCTTCCACGGATGCTTCGCCCGAAGAACGTCGCATTGTGGAGGAAGCAAAAGCTCAATATAGCGTAGTATTAGACAGTCGCGGTATGAAAGCTTATACAGAAAAAAATTATTCTGCAGCACTAGCTGATTTTAATGCTGTTTTAACAGTTAATCCGAACTATGCAAACACACATTTTAATTGTGGGTTGGTGTATTTCGCAAAAGGAAATTATCAACTTGCGCTACATCATTATACTCAATCAATAAAATGTCGAGGTCGGAAAGAATTTGATTCAGCGGAAAAATTCCATGTTAATAAAGTGCGAACTCAATTAGCACTAGATCATTTAAAACGTTTTGTCGCAGCAGAAGAACCCATGGCGGCAAAAATTTATTTTATGAAATTTCTAACACGTGCACAGTTGTTAGATATTTCTGCGGTTCAATGGCAAGCTTGTTTTGAAAAAACAATTCCAGTGTTATCGGCTAATGACATTCGTTCACTTGCTGCGAATGGCGTCGATTTATCCGCTCTGTCGACCCATTTAAGTCTGGCAATGCAATTGATTAAAACGGAGCGTCAAAGCACATTGAAACATGAAGATGGCTTGAGCGGGCTAATCCACAATCTTCGGCGCCAAAACTACGTCATAAATGCTCAAAAGAGTACAAGTATTCAGCAAGTAATAGTACGAAATAATAGTTTTTATACGGCCGAAGATTCACCGGCTCATTTTGGGCAGAAAGTGGCTCAAGATGCAGGGTTTCGGAGATAGGTGTTTTAATGCAAAATTAATGCAATTGCTACCCTGGCCTAATTCTTCTAAACTGTAATAAAGGCCAGTGAGGTTTTTGTGGTTAATCAATCTCGTACTTTTTTACGCTGCGTGTCGTTTTGTACGGCCGGGAGTTTCGATTTGCGTAAATTAGCTGCGTCTTTCAAACGTAAAGGTTACTTAACGCATTTGTTGCGCGACGTATTGCATGTTCAAAACATGAAAAAACCAGCTGATATTTTCTTTTTTAGTTATGGTGCATTTGTTTGTTGGGGATTAAACAAACGGCAAGAATTCAAATGGATTGAATATGCTAAAGAATTTGCGAAAGATACTTCTGCGACGATTGAGGCGGATCATTTTTGCTATCGATTTGGTGAAGAAACTGCAATTGCTTCACATGATCGATTTAAATTAGATATCATCACGCTTGATTCAGATAATTATCAAATTAAATTGGCGATTTCATATGGCCTATCTCAATCAATCAAATTAGCGGCAGCAGAAGATGCGATTCAAAAAACGATTCGTAAAAATTCTTTTCTACCAGAAGAAATTGCCAACCGCGGCACCATTTCATTATCACGACGGGCGATTTTTAAGCGCATGGGCGAAATATTTTTGGCGCGTAGTTCAATTAATTTAGACAGTGAATATTTAGATACCCCAGAATTTTTTTGGTCGAATCCCAATCTTGAATCATTTTATGTGATGACAAAAAAGTTTTTAGATATCCCGAGTCGAGTGATGGCGTTGAATCAAAAGTTAGATGTACTGCAAGAATTGCTCGACATCTTGGACAGTCAGTTACAGCATTTGCATTCCAGTATGCTTGAAATGATCATCATCGTGCTGATCCTGATTGAAATAGCGATCAGCTTATATCACTGGGCGTAGAAATTCATTTGTTAAAAAATCCAATACCTTCCAACAAATAAATTCCACTGCATAATGTTTAACTCTATCACCACGAAATGGAATCGTAGTACTAACTTTGTTTTGCTTAGAGGAAAAATTGAATTCAATTGATAACTGAGTTTGCGTGACATCTTTTGATTGCCAAAATTCATCAAGCCCAGTGATAAGAATATCGTGATGATCAGTGACTGTGGAAGTAAATTCAAGTTGATTAAATGTTTTTGGTGTTTTCAATGTTGTTTCTAGTAATCCACCTGTTGCCAGATCGCAAATATGAATAGGTTTATTAAGAGTGGGTAATAAATTACGTAATTGTTCTGAAGCAGTTTGAGTGCCATTACCAATTAGATAGGGTTTGATGTTGGTTTCAAGTTGCGGAAGAACTATTTCAAAAGCATGCTGAACGTTAGAAAATATTTTGAATTCGATGTATGGATACGCTAACCGATAACCTGTAACACAGTCGTGTGGTTTTGCAATGTTATCTAACTCTTCGGCAATTTGTCCTTCACTCACACCAAACAACAACCAGCTTTTGTAAAATTCGATGTGTTGAAAACCCGCGTCTTTTAACGTTGGCAAAACCACTTTTGTTACCATGGGGAGACATTCCATCGGCGGTCCCGGCAACATAAAAATTAGTTGATCATTATGATTGAGCATGCAACCTGATGCAGTTCCATTGGGATTTTGAATGATGGTCGCACCTTTGGGAAATAATGCTTGCTGCCGATTTGAAACGGGTGGCGAATCGTAGCCAAAATGTTTTAATCGCGCGACAATTATGTCCCACGTGGGTTCGTCAAATACGAGTGGAAGATTGGTTGCATTGCTGAGTGCGAAACGAGTCAGATCATCAGAAGTAGGCCCGAGGCCCCCAGTGATAATCAACGCGCGATGTGTTGTTAATAAAAAATGGATAGCTTGTTCAAGATCGGAAGTTGTATCGGCAGTGATAAGATGCATTCCAGGATGCATACCTAAGGCAAATAAACGGCGCGCAATTTCTTGTGCGTTAGTATTTAAAATATCACCATTGATTAATTCATCGCCGGTTGCAAGCAAAGCAATTTTGTTAACAGCTGAAACTTTTCGGGTCATAAAATTTCCGGCTTAACAATTTTTTAATTAACAGCATTCTTAATTTTCATGATGGGGCTGAGCGGTAGGGAGGGCTCCCGCTGCGAATAGCAGCGGGATACCCGTAGCGATGGGGCCCCGTCATGAAAATTAAGAATGCTGTTAATTATAAAGATTCGTGTTGCAAAAGCCATTGCTTTATTTGAATAAAGTCGCCAGAAATTTCTCCTGCAAAACCACCAATAGTTTGCTTTGCTATGATGCGGTGACAGGGAACAACGACTGGTGTTGGGTTGGTGCGGCAGGCGCTGCCAATGGCGCGTGGGCCGGTTTCTAATTGCGTTGCGAATTCACTGTAAAAAAATGTTTTACCACTTGGAATTTTTTCTAAAGCATTCCAAACGTTTGTTTGAAAAGTTGTACCTTTGCGGGTAATAGTGATATCAAAAGAATGCCGTGGATTGTTGAAATAGGCGTTGAGTTGTTGGATAACATGATGAGCGTAGGCATTTTGTGTTGCAAACTCAGGTGTGTTTTCGGGAAGAAATGCGATGCGAGCTAGTTTGTCTTCGTGGATTTGAATGCCGAGTTTGCCGATGGGGGAGGAGATGATAGTGGTGTAGTTTTGCGTTTTCATTCAGAATTGCTCCTGTTTATTATGGATGCTTTAATCGGCTTTTTAAACTCTGTACACGACAAAAAATTTAATAAGAAAATCCGTTCGTGGTGAGGAGCCCACGAAGTGGGCGTCTCGAACCATGGTGACTTTAAAATACCCTTCGAGACGCGCTTCGCGCTCCTCAGGGCGAACGGTTGAAATTTTTGTCGTGTACAGAGCTTTTTAAAACAAAAATGGCCGCACATTGTGCAGCCATTGTTTTAACTCAACAAGATATGCTAGATATTCTTAGCCTTCTTGAGCATCGTCAGCATTAGCGTCAGCTGCCACTGCTGCTGTTTTATTATTTAATGACAACTTTTCTTTAATACGCGCTGCTTTACCACTTAATTCACGCATGTAATACAGTTTTGCACGGCGTACATCGCCACGGCGTTTCAATTCAACGCTGTCAACAATCGGGCTGTGGGTTTGAAACACGCGCTCAACGCCAACACCGTGAGAAATTTTACGTACGGTGAAAGATGAGTTAAAGCCGCGATTGCGTTTTGCAATGACAACGCCTTCAAATGATTGCAAACGGGTACGTTCGCCTTCTTTTACTTTAACTTGGACAATGACAGTGTCGCCTGGCGAAAAGTCTGGCATGACTTTGGCAGCAGCTTGCATTTGTTCAGTTTCCAATATTTGAATGATGTTGCTCATGGTTATTTCCTCAATTTAAATCCTAATTAATGACCGTTTTTTTGTTCTTCGATAAACTCAGCTAATAACATTGTTTCGAGTTTATCCAAATTCTTTTTACCCAAGAGATCAGGGCGTTTCAACCACGTTCGACCCAGTGATTGTTTTAGCCGCCAGCGTTCGATGGCTAAATGGTTACCGCTTAATAACACTTCCGGTACAACAAGCCCCTGGAAGCTTTCTGGCCGGGTATATTGCGGATATTCCAACAAACCCGTGCTCAGTGAATCTTGTTCCGCAGAATCCTCGTGCCCCAATGCCCCTGGAATCAAGCGGGTTACTGCATCAATCATTACCATGGCTGCAAGTTCACCACCCGACAGCACATAATCCCCAATCGACCACTCTTCATCGATTTCTAATTCGAGCAATCTTTCATCAATTCCTTCGTAACGTCCAGCTAGCAAGATGACGCTTTCCATGGCTAGCCAGTCTTGCGCCGTAGCCTGGTCAAAGCGCCTACCCTGAGGCGATAAATGAACCACCTTGGGTCTTCTTTTTGCCGCCGCTTTTTTTGCCGCTTTTAGCGCGTCTTGTAGCGGTTGGGCCATCATTACCATGCCTGGTCCGCCACCGTAAGGCCTATCGTCAACGTTGCGGTGCTTATTCTGGGTAAACTCGCGTGGGTTCCAGCAGTCTACCGTGACCAATTTTTCTTTTAGTGCCCGTCCGGTGATGCCACATTCCAGGGCAGAGAACATCTCTGGAAATAATGTAATAACCCCGAACCACACTTAAACCAGTTCCCAATTTACGTGTATGGTTTGGTTTGCCAAATCAACACGGGTTATCACGCTGCCAGGCAAGTAGGGAATTGCATGGTCTTTGCCAGCCACTTTCACGACTAATACATCATTAGCGCCGGTTTCCATCAAATAGGCCACTTTGCCTAAGGTGTTGCCGTGCTGATCAATGACGTTTAAGCCTTCGAGATCAGTCCAATAATATTCGCCTTGATCTAAGGCTGGCATCGTATTGCGCTTAATGGCAATTTTTTTGCCAGTTAGCAAGCGTGCCTGCTCAGGATTATTTAATCCTGCGAAATTGGCTACAACGCCTTTACCGTGCTGTCGACCAGTTTTTACTTCAATCAGCTTCCATCCCGAAGCATCTTCTAAATACCAGGGGCTGTAGGTCAAAATGTCAGCTGCAGCCGCGGTATATGAATAAATCTTCAGCCAACCCTGAATGCCATAAGTGGCGCCCACTTTACCGATAACGATATATTCAGAGTCAGCGTGTTTCATGGGCTTTCAGACGCGAGCTTATGCTGCAGCGCCTGCCTTCTCAGCTTCTTTAGCGAAGGTTTTTAACAACTGCTGAACACGTTCAGACGGCTGCGCACCTTGGCTAATCCAATACTGGACGCGCTCATGCTTCAACTGTAGGCGAACTTCTTTGCCTGCAGCGATTGGGTTAAAGTAACCAAGACGCTCAATGCAACGACCATCGCGAGCACAGCGCTTGTCAGCGACAACAACATTGTAAAAGGGGCGTTTCTTAGCGCCGCCACGTGATAAACGAATAACTACCATTTCCTTCCAATTCCTCGTATCCGGGGTTAAAGGTCATGAATTATACGCGAGTTTTTGGTAGTTGCAATAAGGTTTTTTAGCCAAAAGGAAACGCACCACCGCCGCCAGCCCCAGGCGGGAACTTGGTCGGTAAGCCGCGCATCAGCTTAGTTAACCCACCCTTTTTAGAGAATTTCTTCATCATCTTCTGCATCATGGTGAATTGTTTTAAGAGGCGGTTCACAGCTTGAATATCGGTGCCTGAGCCTGTTGCGATACGGCGTTTTCGTGACCCGTTAATAATGTCGGGAACACGGCGTTCTTTTGGGGTCATTGAGTTAATGATGGCTTCAATTTCCGTGAGGGATTTATCATTAATTTTGTCTTTGGCTGCTTGCGGTAGGTTACCAACGCCTGGGAGTTTGCTAACGATACCCATAATGCCGCCCATTTTGCCAATTTGGCGTAATTGATCACGGAAGTCTTCTAGGTCAAAGGATTTGCCTTTTTTAATCTTTTTCGCGAGTTTCTCTGCTTTATCGCGATCAATATTACGTTCTGCTTCTTCAACCAACGTGAGGATATCGCCCATTCCTAAAATACGTGAAGCAACACGGTCTGGGTAAAATGGCTCAAGAGCATCGATTTTTTCACCGATACCAATAAACTTAATGGGTTTGCCAGTGATTTGACGAATGGATAAGGCGGCACCGCCACGAGCATCGCCATCGGTTTTTGTTAAGATAATACCGGTCAAAGGCAGGGCATTATTGAATGCGCTAGCCGTGTTGGCGGCATCTTGACCCGTCATGCTATCCACGACGAATAGGGTTTCAGCAGGGTCAATGGCTGCATGCAGGCGTTTGATTTCCGCCATCATTTCTTCATCGATGTGTAATCGGCCGGCGGTATCGATGATGACAACATCAATTAGCTTAGTCTTTGCAAATTGGATCGCAGCATTCGCGATTGCAACGGGGTCTTCATTGGCATGGCTAGGGAAAAAGGTTGCTTCAATTTGGCCAGCGAGTGTTTCCAATTGTTGGATTGCAGCAGGCCGATACACGTCTGCGCTGGCCACTAAAACCGATTTCTTTTGAGTTTGTTTTAGCCAGCGCGCTAATTTAGCGACAGTGGTGGTTTTGCCTGATCCTTGCAAACCAGCCATTAAAATGACGACAGGCGGTTGAGCTTGTAAATTCAGTGTATCGCAAAACTCTCCCATTAAAACAACCAGTTCATCGCGCACTAATTTTATCAGCGCTTGTCCTGGCGTGAGGCTTTCCATGACTTCAGTGCCAATAGCTTTAGTTTGGACATGTTCAACGAAACTTTTAACGACAGGCAGCGCGACATCTGCTTCGAGTAAAGCAAGGCGCACATCGCGCATAGTGTCTTTGATGTTTTCTTCAGTTAACCGCCCGCGGCCACTTAAATTTTTGAGGACGCGGGTTAAACGTTCGGATAGGTTGTTAAACATAGAAAATCCTGATGATCTAAATTGCGAAGGAGTATACCGCAAATTTGCGCAAAATGAAGCGGGTAGTGATGGTTATATAGCAGTGGGTGATGGCGCGTTTAGTATTGATGGTTCCAGTGTTACTGTAGGGTTTTTGCTACGGTTAAAAACGGAGAAATTCTGTAATACTTTTAAGCTAGAGAAAAACGATCTATCTTCCACGTTATCATCATCAGAATAATCATCAGCTTTGAGCAAGATAAAATCGTCACTAGAATCACTCTCACAGTCAGAGGGCGAGCTGTTTTCTCGGCTATCGGTAGAAGCTTCACTCTCATTTGTTATTGGTGTCGCATACACGAGTGAATAAGGGGAATCTTGTAACGTAAGCAGAAGAACTTCCTCTTGACCATAGTCATCATTGATTACAGCTTCAGTCGTAGTAAGGTGACAATCTTCCTCTGCTTCAAAAAAATTAATGGCATGCTGATGATCAAAGTCGCCCGAATACTGATGTGCACGAATACAATTCGTCGTTTTTTTGATAGCGTGATCGACGCCTGATTTTATTAGCGGGTAAGTGGCAGCAGTAAAATTAATGGCAGTTGGAATTGCGCATCCCCAACTTAATGTTGTAATAAACCAATTAGGTATAAAAAAAGGTAGCGGTGCATTTGGATCGGTGAGAAGTGACGTGGATAAATTACGTTTTACATCACACACCACCACTGCTGGAATGACAGAAGCTAAAAATATCAACAATGATTTTAATTCTGGAATTCCATGACTTAATTTTTCAATCATTTGATCGAGCGCAGCGCCGCTATTTTTTCCGTCATAATAATATGAATTAATAAAACTTGTGGCGCTTAAAAAAAATAATGACCATTGTGCAGCAGGTGCCGTAATAGCAAACATGGCTGCCATAAAAATATAACTTTCTATTCCATCTTCAAACGAGGAAATAAATTTAAATAAAAATTTAACCCCATCGTAAGCGCTTTTTGCCAAACTGCTGCCAGAATTTTCATCTGTGTGTTTGGCTTCTTCAAGAGTATCGTTTGAAAATTTTTGACAAAGCGTTAAAAAACTTTCTCGACATTCAGTTGGTAAATTGCTTGCGGAAGCTAGTGTGCCAAAAATATAGCTGAATGTATTATTCCAGCCAAGTTGAGTTAAAAAATAAATTGATCCAATGGTATCCGAAAAAATTGCATATGCATTTTGTAAACCAGAGATAAATCCGACAGCGATTTTTTTGTTAGTGGATAATTTATTCCATTCGGAAGGTAATTTTCCTTTAAAACAATCTTGTAATTGAGTTATTCCGGAAAATGTATAGGTTGAATTGTAAAGGCAGCTTTGTGCGAAATAAGCGGCAGAAATTCCCCACGTCGCCGCAGTTGAATTAGGAATGCAACCGGCAATATTTGTAGTCGGCATGCCTGCTAATCCATCCATGAATGGGTAAGCGTCGAATAAGCCACCAAACATGAGTGTGAAACCCCCTAGTGTTTTAGTTAAAATGGGAGAGATGGTTTTTTCTTCTTCTGTAGGTGTGGTGTGGTCAATTCGAGAGTGTTGTTTGGCGAATGGTTTTGTTAAATCATCATGAACTGAAAGCATAATAAAATCTCCACGTGTATGTATTTTTATGAATATTTAGAATCAAGTAACAACTGTATTCGATGAAAAATTGCTTTTAACGCTAAGATGTAGTTTTTGTAGCTGTAGATTTAAGAAATGTTTTTGCTGGTTTTGTTGCTGATATAATTATGCTACTCCGAAATTTCAGCTAGCTCAAGAGAATCTTTCATATTGTTAAGAATGCACTATTGCAGAAAAAATGCTATATTAAATAGCATGTTGTCTGATTATTAAGAGAAGGATCAGGTTTGAGTCACTCGCAAGTTGTTATCATGAGCTGTATGTTGGCGCTACTAATTTTGTTTTCAGCATTTTTTTCCGCAGCTGAAACAGGATTGATGGCAATTAATCGTTATCGTCTGCGACATAAAGCACGCATGAAAAAACGTTCCGCAGTGATGATTTTAAAATTGCTGAAACGTCCAGATCGTTTGCTCGGTATGATTTTGATTGGCAATTCAGTCGCAAATATTCTTGCTTCCGCGTTAGCAACTTTGTTGGCGGTGCAATTTTTTGGTGACGCAGCAGTTATTTTTTCTACATTATTATTAACTTTAATTGTGTTGGTGTTTGCCGAAGTCGCACCAAAAACATTAGCGGTTTTATATCCTGAAAGAATCGCACAAATGGTTGTCTATCCGGTGACGATTTTATTAAAGTTTTTTTATCCTTTAGTATGGTTCATTAATATTTTGGCAAATGGTTTGCTGCGCTTATTTCACATCAAAGTGACTAGCACAGGCACGGAGCCATTAAGTCGTGAAGAATTGCGCAGCATTGTTTATGAAACTAGTGGTCGTCTTTCGCATCAATATCAAAATATGTTGCTGGGTATTTTAGATTTAAATAAAGTCACTGTGAATGAAGTCATGGTGCCGCATCATGAAATTGTCGGTATTGATTTAGATTTAGAATGGAGTGCGATTCAAAAAGTGATTACGCAAAGTCCGCATGATTGGATACCGTTATATCGTGACAATATTAACGAAGTGATCGGTATGTTACATTTGCGTGAACTTATGCACACTGTTTTGATGCGTGGCGAAATGAATAAAGAGTTTTTAATTAAAATGGCGCATGAACCTTATTTTGTTCCCGAGCATACGCCACTCAATACACAATTACTGAATTTTCAACGGCAACGTAAACGTACTGCACTAGTGGTGGATGAATACGGTGAAATTCTGGGATTGCTCACGCTTGCCGATATTTTAGAAGAAATTGTCGGTGAGTTTGCGATTGGTGTGGACGATGGGACGAAGCTGATTTTAGCACAAGCGGATGGAAGTTATTTAGTGGATGGTTCAGTTACACTGCGTGAATTAAATCGTGTCACACAGTGGGAATTTCCAACACATGGTCAGCGCACCTTAAATGGCTTGATCGTTGAATATTTAGAATCGATTCCGCGCGCTGGAATTGGGTTAATAATGAATGGTTTTCCTATTGAGATTTTAGCGGTTGAAGACAATCTGGTTAAGCAAGCGCGTCTTTTTCCGCGTCAAACGACCAGCAAAGAAATTACTGAATAATTAGTGCAGCAATAACATTACGCTCTTCAGCACTTAGTGCATTGTAAGTTCGGCACGCAGCATGCGTATCCATCACTTCAACACCGATACCTGCATTAATTAAATCGCCGTAAATTTCAAGTGGCGGAAATTCTAATTTACTGCCGGTACCAATTAATAAAATTGCCGGATGTAATTCAATAATGATATTGAGATGTTCGCGCGTCAATTCAGAAATTTTCTGTGGTGGCCATGTTTCAATTAATTTTCTCGGGCTCACAATAATGCTGGCAGTGTAAATTTCATCATTTACGCGAATTTGACCCGGTGTGTAAGCGCGAATTTGATAAGCAGCGCTGTTTTCATCTAATGTTAATGGCATAACAATCCTTTCAGAGCTCCCGGATTAAAATCCAGCTGTTTTTACTGATTTTTATGGGGCCCCATCGCTACGGGTATCCCGCAGTGCAAGCACTGCGAGAGCCCTCCCTACCGGCGTTGTTGCATAAATCAAGACTCGTCGTTGCGAGGAGCGCTTTTTGCGACGAAGCAATCCAGTTTTTTATGCATTGTTCAGAAACTGGATTGCTTCGGCCTGAAAAGCGGCCTCGCAACGACGATTTTTTTGTGCAAGTTTTGATTTATGCAACAATGCCCTCCCTACCGCTCAGCCCCATAAAAATCAGTAAAAACAGCTGGATTTTAATGCGGGAGCCCTGACAATTCTTTAGTATTCGGTGTGATAATAGCATTTATTTTGCTATTCTATAAGTAATGCTTAATATCTTAAGAGGGTAAAAAATATGGATAGTTTGTTGCCTCTTCTTCAAATGCTGAGTCACTTGTTAATCGGATCTTTCTTCGTGTTTTTTGGTTTTTGGAATATTTATCACTGGAGCCCGATAGTTCAAGTGATGATTCAAACACGTATTCCTATGCCATGGTTAATGCTCGCTATCGGCATTGCTTGGCAAGTCGTGGCAGGCTTTTTAATTATCTTAGGGATATTCGTAAAATTGGCGGCGCTTTCACTGATTCCATTTACTATTATCGCTGTATTTATGTTTCATCCATTCTGGAAACATCGTGGCGAGCAGCGGGTGTTGTATCTTACTATTTTTGTCACCAATCTGACGATTGCATTAGGCGCACTGCTATTATTAATTAACAGATAAGCCACGTTTTACGCAATCGTTTTGGTTGGTAATGTTGTAGTTGTTGATGAAAATAGGTTCGTGTTAGGAGCAACGTTTTTAGCTGTAGATGCTTGCGAACGGAAAAATAATAGCGTGATCACCCCAGCCACCAAACCCCAAAATGCGGCACCCACACCAAATAATGAAATGCCTGATGCCGTGACTAAGAGTGTCATGATTGCGGATTCACGTTGTTCTTCATTTTCTAACGCAGTTTTTAAACTGCTGCTGATAGTTCCTATTAATGCTAATCCAGCGATAGCCATGACTAACGCATTTGGCAGCGCAGAAAATAATGTTACAACGGTTGCACCAAATAAGCCGATTAATAAATAAAATAAGCCGGCACAAACGGTGGCTTTGTAACGATTTGCAGGATCAACATCCGCTTCTTTGCTGAGACAGATCGCAGCAGTAATTGCAGCAAGGCTATATGAAAATCCCCCAAAAGGCGCGAGCAAAAGATTGGTTATGCCGCTCCAGCTAACAATCGGGGAAATGGGTGGTTTATAGCCGGAGGTTTGTAGCACAGCAATGCCTGGCATGCCTTGCGATGTCATGGTCACAATGAAAAGTGGAATGCCAACACTAATTAAAATGGGCAGTGAAAATTTTGGCATCGTGAATAAGGGAATCGGCGCTCTCACATGAAGATGTTGCACATGAAATAAGCCTTCCGCGCTCGCAATCACAACACCGACAAACAAGATCAATAATACGACGAAGCGTGGGCAAAAGCGTTTGCCGATTAAGTAAGTCATAAACATCGCTAAGACTAACGAAAATTGTCCTTGCATAGCGACAAAAATATTGGTCCCAAAATGTAACAAAATACCTGCCAACATGGCGGACGAGAGTGAACGGGGAATGTAATTGATCATTTTTTCAAAAAAACCGGTCACTCCAGCTAAAATCATTAAAATCGCTGAAAAGACGAATGCACCAATGGCTTCTGGCATCGAGACTCCAGCTAAGCTAGTAACGAGCAATGCTGCGCCAGGCGTTGACCAGGCGGTTAGAATTGGCATGCGATAGTAAAGCGAAAACCCTATGGTGGTTACTGCGGCGCCAAGGCCTAACACTAATAGCCAAGAGCTAATTTCAGCAGGGGTCGCACCTATTGTTGTAGCTGCTTGAAAAATAATGACAATAGAGCTAGTAAAGCCTACGGTAGTGGCCACTAAGCCGGCTATTAGGTTAGAAAGCGAAAACGGTTTCATGCACAATCCTATCTTAATCTCGCAAAAAGTTCACAAGGATAGCATTTTTTGAACTGATTCTTAAGCTTTAGGAGGCAAATTTTTCTAGTTGACGACACGTCCTAGACCCTGTGGCCTGGTTTTGTTAACATCGAGCACAAACATAATTATCCTGCTGAGACCCCTATGAATTTTCCACGTTTGAACCGACTTCCTCCCTATGTGTTTAGTATTATGGAGCAATTGAAAATGCAAGTTGCGGCGCAAGGCATGGATGTATTTGATTTTGGGATAGGAAATCCTGACCAGCCAACACCAGCGCATATCGTTGACGCGCTGCGAGAAGCTGTGTTGCGGCCTGAATTGCATCGTTATGCACCCTCAAAAGGAATTTTGCCGTTACGAAAATCCATTTGTGACTGGTATGCAAAACGTTTTAATGTCCAGTTGGATCCAGAAAATGAAACGATTGCGACGATTGGTTCGAAAGAAGGTTTAGCGCATCTTGCCTTAGCTGTGTTAGGTGCAGGAGATACCGTGATTGTGCCTAATCCTTGTTATCCCGTGCATCACTTTGGTGCAGTCATCGCAGATGCTAATGTGCATTCTTTACCATTGTTGCCAGGTGTCGATTTCATCGCGAGTTTAGAGCATGCATTACAAACCATGCCAGAAAAACCGAAAATGTTAATCTTAAATTTCCCGTCAAATCCTTCTGCATTGTGTGTCGATTTAGATTTTTTTGCGCGTATTGTTGAAATCGCCAAACGCTATAAAATTTGGGTAGTGCAAGATTTAGCTTACGCAGATATTGTTTTTGATGGTTATCGTGCGCCTTCTATTTTACAAGTGCCTGGTGCAAAAGAAGTGGCCGTTGAATCTTATACGCTTTCCAAAACATATAACATGGCCGGGTGGCGTATCGGTTTTATCTCAGGCAATCGTGAATTAATTTATGCATTGGCGCGGATTAAATCTTATGTTGATTATGGCACATTTGCGCCAGCACAAATTGCGGCAATTGCTGCATTGGAAGGTCCACAAGATTGTGTTACGGAAATTTGTCATCGTTATCAAGAGCGTCGTAACATAATGTGTGCAGGTTTGCGCGCGATGGGTTGGCATGTGGATTTGCCAAAAGCGACGATGTTTGTTTGGGCGAAAATTCCTGAACCTTTCCGTCATTTGAAATCCTTGGAGTTTGCAAAATTATTGTTAAACGAAGCGCATGTTGTTGTGTCGCCGGGGATTGGATTTGGTGAACAAGGTGATGAGTATGTGCGTATTGGCTTAGTTGAAAGTGAAGTCCGTATGCAACAAGCATTACAAAATTTACGAAAATTTATGCAAGGTAAATTAACATCAACTGAAAAAACTTCTTTGGAGTCGCAAGTATGAACGAAGCTCATGCTAAACCAACGTTACCATTGAAAAGTGTTGCTGGGGCGCTACTTTTTACTGTGCTTTTGGGACCAGTGGGTCTGCTTTATTCAAGCACACGGGGCGGCGTAATTATGATTGTGCTTGGATTTATTGTCGCTTGTGCGAAATTTCCGATTCCGATTGTGATGGTATGGTTGGCGTGTTGTATTTGGAGTGTGGCGGCGACGAATCAGTATAATGCGAAGATTATGCTTAAGCTTTGTAATAATTAAGTTGAAGTTTTTTTACGGAATTTTTATTTAAACGGAACACCATGAAAAGAAAAATAATAAGACGTTCAATCGAGTCTCCTGAAGCCATTAATTCAGTCGTTCATCCATTATTACAACGTATTTATGCAGCGCGCGGTGTCACTTCAATGGCGGAGCTTGAGCGTGGCTTAGAACATTTATCGCCTTATCATCAATTACTCGGCATTGATGAAGCAGTGCAGTGTCTTGCAACAGCAATCATGCAACAGCAGAAAATTTTGATTGTCGGTGATTTTGATGCGGATGGTGCAACTAGCACCGCGGTGGCGATTCGTGCACTGAAAAGTTTTGGTGCGCAATCGGTTCAATTTCTCGTGCCGAATCGATTTGCATTTGGATATGGATTAACCCCGGAATTAGTTCAGGTAGCTAAACAATCTTCGCCTGATGTCATTGTGACAGTTGACAATGGTATTGCTAATCACGCCGGTGTGATTGCCGCAAAAGAATCGAATATTAAAGTGGTGATCACCGATCATCATTTACCGGCAGAGACTTTGCCGCCAGCTGATGCAATTGTAAATCCAAACCAACCGAATGATATTTTCCCGAGTAAAAATACCGCGGGAGTCGGCGTCATTTTTTATGTGATGTTAGCGTTACGGCGCTATTTGCTCGAACAAAATTGGTTTACGCAACAAAATTTACCGGAACCTAATATGTCACGGTTACTCGATATCGTTGCATTAGGAACTGTTGCCGATGTGGTTTCCTTGGATCATAACAATCGAATTTTAGTTTACCAAGGATTGCGCAGGATACGTGCTGGACATTGCGTTCCTGGCATTACTGCATTGTTAGAAATTGCTGGACGAAATCAGGCACGCTTGCAAGCGTCGGATTTAGGGTTTTCTGTTGCGCCACGTTTAAATGCTGCCGGTCGCTTAGATGATATGTCATTAGGTATTGAATGTTTGCTGACAGATGATCTGGGACGTGCACGTGAAATGGCGCAGCAATTGAATCAGTTAAATGAAGAACGTCGCGTGATCGAACAAGATATGCAAGAGCAAGCTTTCGCAGCGCTTAAAAAAATTCAACAAGACGTCACACCAGCCCCGCATGGAATTTGTTTATTTGATCCAGAGTGGCATCAAGGCGTGATCGGAATTTTAGCGGGGAGGATTAAGGATCGCTTTCATCGACCTACAATCGCCTTTGCAATATCGAATGAGACAGAATTAAAAGGTTCTGCGCGCTCCATTTCTGGCGTACATATTCGCGATGTGTTAGCAGACATTGCTGCGCTTCATCCAGGATTGATTGGCAAGTTTGGCGGACACGCAATGGCTGCAGGATTAACCATTTCACGCGCAGCATTTGAAGAATTTTCACAGGTTTTTAATGGTGAGATTGGGAAGAAATTACAAGACTTAGATTTGCAGCATACTTTACTGAGTGATGGTGAATTGCAAGCGCATGAATTGTCGCTAGAAACAGCAGAAGTGTTGCGTGAAGCAGGTCCGTGGGGACAAGCATTTCCCGAGCCAATTTTTGATGGTGTTTTCCAAGTGTTAGAACAGCGTTTGGTGGGCAGTAAGCATTTGAAAATGACGTTGGGTACCGAAAATTCCACTTGGGATGCCATTGCATTTAATATTGATATAAATCAATGGCCTAATCATCGTTGCAGTGAAGTTTATGCAGCTTATCGTGTTGATATCAACGAATTCCGAGGGAAACGTAGTATACAATTAATAATAGAGCAATTAGAAATGAGGTGAAGGGCTATTTTATGATGAAGCGCAGCATTTTTGTTGTGGCTATCTTAATTGTTGCTGGCGTTATCATCAGCCCGTATTTCTGTGGACTGTTGATGCAGAAAAAATATCAAGAAATTATTTCGCTCTATGCATCCCAAGGTTATATTCAAGCACGTATTGTTGATTATCAACGCGGGTGGTTTAGTTCAGATGCCACCTTGTCATTAAAAATTAACGATCCCACTTTGCAACTTGAAAATTCAAAAGCATCTTCAGATCTAATCATTGAGCAACACATTCAACATGGCCCGATTTTTCTTCCTTATTTAGCTGATGCACCATCATTATTTGGTGTGGCATTCATTGAAAACCATATCCATTTTTCACCCGCATTTGCTGCTTTAGTTTTACCGCTTGGTATCACTGAATCAACGGTGAGGATAGATAATAATTTTATTTCATTCTTCGGCCATTTTTATGAATATTTCCGTCTAGGTAACTGGCAATTCTCTGATCCGAGTAGTCATGGCGAAATTCAATTAACTGGCTTGGAAGGAATTTTTTGGATTTCTCCGCAAGAAATGAAGTTTAACGGTGATGTCAGCGTTAAAGAATTGTTTATCTCATCAGAAGGTGATTCTATTACAGTTAAAAATGCAACATTGCAGCTCGATCAAATGAAAGAATCGCATGGTTTATGGATGGGAAGTCATAATTTGAATTTTCCAGAAGTCATTTATCATGATATTGAAGAGGGTGATGTAAAAATTTATGGGGCTAATTTCAGCGGTTCTCTGCATTCATTTGCTGATTTTCTTAATGGCGATAAAAAAATATCGATCGATAAAATTGAAATGGGTGATCAAACGATAGGCCCAGCGCAGCTGCAAATCAATGTGGAAAAAATTAATATTCCTGCGATTGTTACCATGATTAATACGTATCACGATATTATGACAACAGGCGAGCTGTATCAATCCCGGTTACAGAATAGAATGTTAGAATTGCTGCCGAAGATTATTACACCGGGTGCAAATATCACATTATCTAAATTGAAAATTGTTACACCACAGGGTGATTTGAAAGCGAATGGTGATATTCTTTGGCCCGAAACAAAATATTTTTCGCCAGATAGTTTGCGTGATTTAATTGCTTCCTCCAATAAAAATTTTTCGCTGCATGTGTCAATCAAATTAACCAATGAAATTATCAAGCTTGCCTCCGGCATCCCTTATGTTATTCAAAACTTTTCCCAAATTAACCGTCAGGAATTGTCTGATGCACGCGGCCAAATTAAACTTGTTATTAAAGAAAATGCCGCATTTCTTGAAACTTTAGTAAAAAATCGAGTTTTACCTGAAGACATGGCAATGGAAGTAATTGTCATGCAAAAAGATTTAACTCCGTGGGATGAATATTCTGCCAGAGTGAGATATTGGTTGCTCACTAAGCAAATTACTCTTCCAATGACTTACCTCTTGTACTGGCAATATGCATCAGCGGAACGACCTTATTTATTTTTAGAACACAAAGTGGATGAATATCAAGAAGTGGCTGCACAACAGATGCATTCGCAGTTGAATGATTTAATCAAAAATGGGTATGTTGTCGAAGATAATGGGAATTATACGGTTGGGCTGCAGTGGTTAAATGGTACCTTTAGTGCAAATGGGCATGCTAAAAATTAAAGTCGCCGAGTATTAAATTCGTAATTTCAAAATCTAACGGTGTTTGAATATCGCGTTGCTGAAAAGTAAAATGCCAAAACTCTTTTTCGTAAGTCATAAATCCAGCTTGTTGCATAGCGTCAGATAAAATTTGGCGGTTTTTATAAGCTGTTTCACCAATTTGTTTGGCGGTTGCTGTGGTGTGAGATATTTCATCGAAATAATCAAAGCATGCACCCATATCGAGTAATTGGCCAGTGCTGAGATCGATCAGCGTTAAGTCGACAGTGTCGCCAAAACAGTGATTCGATACTTCCAAAGCAAGATAACCTAAGTTAGCCAGTTCACCTTTTTCCAAGTGAGGGTAATGAATTCTTTTCCGCTCTAGTTCATACGCATCACTCACGGGTTCTTTAATCCAAGTTAAAAAGTCGCGTACTGCGCGCAGGGGACGATAACTATCATAAACAAATAAACCTAAACCTTGCGTCGTCAGCGCTGTTTGTGCGTTGCAAAGTGCTTGCGCAGCATTTTCAGTAAATAAGCAAGTGCCTGTGACTTCGGGATGATAACCTTTAACAATACGACCTAAAAAATTTTCTCGCGTAGCATAAGCAAGCTTGCCTTGGATGGGTTGTTGGCAAAGCGTTTGGCTTAATTGAATCAGATCAATCAATGGGTTTTCGTTAGATGACATATTTGCTCCATAAAAACTGGCGGGATTTTAGCATTACGATAAAACGGATGGAAGGGAGCTTAGTGATAATGGCGCGCCCGGAGAGATTCGAACTCCCGACCACCTGGTTCGAAGCCAGATACTCTATCCAACTGAGCTACGGGCGCTTAGTGTTCGCAAACGTGATTTTGTATATTGGCGCGCCCGGAGAGATTCGAACTCCCGACCCCCTAGTTCGTAGCCAGGTACTCTATCCAACTGAGCTACGGGCGCGGCATGAGAAGGCGCATATCTTATAGAGAACGAAGGGTATAAGCAACAGGTAGTTGTGAGTTTCTCTTATAAAGTCAGTTGTGATTTCATAGTCGAAGAAAACCTTGGTTGCGGACGCGTTTTTTCGTCTGTGATCAGTGTATTAGTGAGGACTCGATTGTCAGCGTTTATTGCTATCATGCAATCCGCATCTTGTGCTATCTCTTTCGTATATTTTATGTGAACTTGTTTAGCCCCTGTCTTTTGGCAAAACCTATCTATTATGGCTGATACTTGCTCTAATTTAAGATCATGCGTCAAGTCTTGTGGATTAATAATTAATGTGGGTACTTTGCCTCCTGGTAATCTTTCTTTGCTAAATAGCCGGGGAATATTTTTGGGGTCTATTTTTTCATCAAGCGGCTCATTAGCCATATTAAGCAAAATCCTTTTGAGCACACGTTTGACTTGTATCCTATCTGCAGCTTGGAGGCAGCTTTCTATTTCGGGATGGTCACCTTTGTTCGTATTTGTATCTCCCCAGGGTCGGTAAGCTGATAAATTTTCTTTTGCCATCAATGTAATAATCTGAGCGCATACTTTTGGAAATTCACTGTAAGCGAACTTTTTAAAAACGTTGGTGAGTAATGGCCTGAGTTCATCTTCAACGCTCATTTCTTTTTCATAAATGTCTGAGAAAAACATCCCGCGAGAAGGTACGAGACGGGCCAGTAGACGTTTTACTTCAGAAGGGATGAAACAGTTTCTTATGGCGTTTTGTATTGCTTGCATGTTGATATCTCCGGCTTTAAAAACGTCTACTAACTCTGCAATAAGTCTGCCTGTCATTTTTTGATCATCGCATTTTGAAATAAATTGCTGCGCGACTTCGAGAAGAATTTTTTCCCATTGCGCCCTCATCAGTGCGAACATCCTCTCGGGTATTTGGACAGATAGCGTCTTAAAAACTTGATTTACTATATGGTTCGCATGGGAGCTTAACATAAGCTTGAGAATGTCATCCGCAAACGTGGGGTCAGTTTTTGGAAGTTTATCAGGAATCTCATAAGATGGAGCAGAATTAAACACAAGTTTAGCCATCTCTGAGGCTAAGTCGATGTCGCCATCTCCATCAGATTTTATTTCCTTAACCATGAAGGGGGTCATAAATCGATTATAACTCATAAAATTCTTCCGTAATTTTAATGAATGTTACACAGACATGTCATTCTGAGCGCAGCGAAGGATCTACTAGCAAACCTCGGAGATCTTTGCTGAAAGATCCTTCGCTGCGCTCAGGATGACACGAAGCTGTTTTCAGGATGAAATGTTTGTTATCCCTATGCAGTATAAGCGGAAGATAGGCTAAATCAAGCACTTACAAAAAAGTTAATTTAGGTTTGAAAAGAGGATGAAGCAGAGGGGTTTATGGCGGAGAGAGAGGGATTCGAACCCTCGATGGAGTTTTAAGACCCCATACTCCCTTAGCAGGGGAGCGCCTTCAGCCTCTCGGCCATCTCTCCTTGGATGAGTTAAAGATTATTAGCTATTCTGCTTTTTTATCTTCATCTTTATCTTTAGGTGCTGTGGTGGAATTTTTTTCTTGTTGAATGCGTTGATAAATCTCTTCTCGATGAACAGATACATCTTTTGGCGCATTGATGCCGATACGCACCTGGTTACCTTTAATGCCAAGCACGGTTACGACAACGTCGTCCCCAATAATTAGTGTTTCACCCACACGTCGCGTTAAAATGAGCATTTTATCCAGTCTCCTTAAACTACCTTGTTTTTCTGAGCATCCCTAAATATCACACCGATGTTGTAATATCTCGGTATTACTAACAATTAAAATCTGGCCAATGGTAAACAATATGCTATGTTTGTGCAAACAAGTTTTTCACTTTTTATCATATTTTTTATAATCTTTTATATTTCCATGAGGTTAGGCTTTTTTTCGAGCGGCAATTTATCCAATTCAAATGCAGTATGTACAGCGCGGACGCCTTTTTCCAGCATTTTTTCATCGATCACGACTGAAATTTTAATTTCAGAAGTCGTAATCATTTGAATATTAATCCCTTCTTTTCCAAGCGCATTAAACATCGTGGTTGCAACTCCAGCATGTGAACGCATGCCAATACCGACTAATGAAAGTTTAGCCACTTCCGCATTGCTGGTTAATGAGACGGCACCGAGTTTTGCGGCAATTTGCTCAATAATTTTCAATGTCTTAGGGTAGTCTTTACGTTGCAAGGTAAAAGTAAAATCGCTGGTGGCTTTATCCGCTGCATTTTGCGCAATCATGTCAATTTCAATATTGGCTTCACTGACTAAATTTAATATGTGACCTTCCATGCCGGCGCAGTTAGGAACCCCTGACAATGAAATAATCGCTTCTTCACGGCTGAACGCAATACCTGAGACCAAACGTTTTTGCATAATTTTTTCCTCAAGGGTAACCAGTGTGCCGGGGGCATCACTGAAGGTGGACAAAACGCGAATGGGGAGATTGTGTTTGCTCGCTAATTCAACCGAGCGCATTTGTAACACTTTGGCACCTAAGCTGGCCATTTCCAACATTTCTTCAAAGCTGATTTGTTGCAGTAAGCTCGCTTCTTTTAACATGCGTGGGTCAGTCGTATAAACGCCGTCAACATCGGTATAAATCTGGCATTCTTCTGCTTTCAAAGCTGCTGCTATGGCAACGGCAGTTGTGTCAGAGCCACCGCGTCCTAACGTGGTGATATCGCCATGAGCATTTACCCCTTGGAAACCGGCGACGATGACAACACGGCCTTGGGCTAATTCTTTGTGAATGGTATCGGTTTTGACATCGAGAATGCGCGCTTTGGTATGGGTGCTATCGGTAATAATGCCGACTTGCAAACTGGTGAAAGAGCGTGCCGGGCAATTTTTTGCATTTAATGCCATGGCCAATAGTGACATGGAGGCCTGTTCGCCAGTCGCGAGTAAAACATCATATTCGCGTGGATCAGGTTCTGTTGTCAGTGTGGTGGCTAATTGAATCAAACGATCTGTTTCGCCTTGCATAGCGGATACAACAACAACGACATCGTGTCCTTGATTTTTGGTTTGAATAATTTTAGTCGCGACATGATGAATACGATCTAACGTGCCGACTGAACTGCCGCCGTACTTTTGTACAATAAGTGCCATTGCTGATATTTTCCTAATTCTCCTGTCTCGTATTGTGCATGAGACAAATTTGTTTGTCCATTAAGTGCCCATTTGATCCAGGCTTTAAAATTATTTTCCAACCTTACTTTCCACCCAGGGATAGACCGACTCCAATGCCCGCGCTAAATTTTCCGGCTGATTACCACCCGCTTCCGCTAAATCCGGACGTCCACCGCCTTTACCACCAATTTGCGCTGCAATCATGCTAACCAGTTCGCCCGCTTTAATTTGATTCATGTGATCTTTAGTGACACCCGCAACAACGCTAGCTTTACCTTCGTTAATAATACCAAGCGCAATCACGGCGCTGCCTAATTTATTTTTTAATTGATCAACAGTGGTGCGCAGCGATTTTGTATCCATGCCATCGACTTTTGCAGTGAGCACTTGAATGCCAGCAATATTTTTTGCTTGTGCTGCCAAATCTTGACTTAAACTACCGGCTAATTTTTCCTTCAATTGGTCTAATTGTTTTTCCACTTGACGCATGCGTTCATCGGTTTGCTGCAATTTTTGTTTGAATTCGTTTTCGCGTTGTTCAAACCAATGCAATGCGCCTTGTCCGGTCACTGCTTCGATGCGGCGAATACCCGCTGCAACACCCGATTCAGAGGTGATTTTAAAAATTCCAATATCACCCGTGTGATGCGCATGCGTGCCACCGCAGAGTTCCATCGAATCACCAAAACGCACGACACGGACTTCATCACCATATTTATCTTCAAACAATCCCATCGCGCCACTTTTAATTGCATCATCGAGTGTTGTCACTTTCACCACACCTTCGTGATTACGACGAATTTCTTCATTCACACGCAATTCAATTTTTTTCAACTCATCTAACGTGAGCGGGGTAGTGTGGGAAAAGTCAAAACGTAAACGCTCAGGTTCCACTAACGAACCTTTTTGCACGACATGCTCACCTAAAATTTGACGCAAGACCATATGCAGTAAATGCGTTGCAGTATGATTTAAAACAGTGTCCGCGCGGCGTTCTGCATCCACTTCTGCGATGACTTTATCATCAACACTCAGTTGACCTTGTTCTAATGTGCCGATGTGAACGTGTGATTGTCCTTGTTTTTTAGTATCCGCCACCCGGAAAATATTTTTCTCAAATCGCAACACACCTTGGTCGCCCACTTGACCACCAGATTCTGCATAAAACGGGGTGCGATCCAAAATAATTGAACCTTGTTCACCGGCTTTCAATGTCTCGACATTTTTTCCATTGCAATAGAGCGCGAGAATAGTGCCTGTTTCTTGATTTTCCTCAGCTAATAAATTTTTATAGCCGACAAATTCAGTTGGTGTATCAATGTTTGCGCCAGTGCTGTAATCCGCTGCAAATTTGCTAGATTGGCGTGAGCGTTCACGTTGCTTAGTCATTTCTGTTTCAAAACCGTCATAATCAATTTGCAAATCACGTTCGCGCGCAATGTCGGCGGTTAAGTCAACGGGAAAACCGTACGTGTCATATAATTTAAAAATCGTGCTGCCTGGAATCACGGTGCCATTTAATTCTGTAATGGCTTGTTCAAATAATTTTAATCCTTGTGATAAGGTCACGCTGAATTGTTCTTCTTCTTGGCGTAACACTTTTTCGATCTGTTTTTGTGTTTTAATTAATTCAGGATAAGCATCGCCCATTTCTTTAACTAATGGGTGGACTAGGCAATAAAAAAATGGTTCGCTAAGTCCCAATTTATTGCCATGCCGCAATGCGCGGCGAATAATGCGGCGTAACACATAACCGCGGCCTTCGTTTGAAGGTAGCACGCCGTCAACGATTAAAAATGCACAAGAGCGGATATGATCAGCGATGACGCGCAATGAAGTATTCGTTAAATCATCTGTCTTTGCTAATTTCGCCATGGTTTTAATGAGCGGTTGGAAAACGTCGGTGTCGTAATTATTGTTCACACCTTGCATTACAGCAGAAATACGTTCTAATCCCATGCCGGTATCGACCGAAGGTTTCGGCAGCGGAGTGAGTGAGCCATCCGTTGCGCGATCATATTGCATAAACACTAAATTCCAAATTTCAACGTAACGATCACCATCTTCATCAGGCGATCCAGGTGGCCCACCAAAAATATGTGCACCATGATCGTAAAATATTTCAGTGCAAGGACCGCATGGACCAGTTGCGCCCATTGACCAGAAATTGCTGTCATCGCCGCAGTAAGTGAAACGTTTAGGGTCGACTTTGATTTCTTTTAACCAAATATCAGCCGCCTCATGATCATCTTTATAAACTGTGATCCATAATTTTTCTGGCGGTAGTTGCAACACGCCAGTTAAAAATTGCCAGGCAAAACGAATCGCATCACGTTTGAAGTAATCGCCGAAGCTGAAATTGCCCAACATTTCAAAAAAAGTATGATGACGCGCGGTATAACCAACCCGCTCCAAATCATTGTGTTTTCCACCGGCACGTACACACCGTTGCGAAGAGGTGGCGCGTTTATAGTGGCGTTCTTCTTTGCCGAGGAATACGTCTTTAAATTGCACCATACCAGCGTTGGTAAATAACAAAGTGGGATCATTGCTGGGAACCAGCGAACTGCTGGCGACAATTTCGTGTGCTTGGTCGTGGAAATAATTTAAGAACAAGCTGCGGATTTGGTTGGCGGTTAGTTTTTTGGTTTTCATGGTGTTGGTCATCTTAAGTTTTATATGTCTTCATTCTGTTTCGTGTTTAGGCATAAGCTTAACGGCGTTGCTGCTAAAAAAACCGCCCAAAAATACTTTCAATCTGCTCCTGCGTAAACCCCCGATATTGCAAAAACCGCATCTGCTGCGCCCGCGCCTTAAAATCCTCCGGCACGCGATTTTTAAACCGTTTTTGCCATACCTGTTTTACTGCAACAAACCAAGCATTATCAGCGATCTTTAAGTGATGTTCAATGAGTTCTTCCGTGATTCCGCGTTCGCGTAATTCAGCGCGGATACGCACCGGGCCATATCCTTTCGCCTGGCGGTAATGAATATAATTTTCGGTGAAGCGATTATTGCTGAGCAAGTTTTCTGCAGAGAGTGTGGTTAAGACGGTTTCAATCTCTGACAATGAAAACCCGCGCAACAATAATTTGCGGGTTAATTCTGTTGCAGAATGTTCCCGACGCGCCAATAAATTGAACGCCACGCGTCGGATTTCGATTAACTGACTCAGACAACTTCCTCTTCAAGTTCCAGTTCTTCTTCACTCGCTTGCACTTTTGGTATGGAAGTTAATAATTTATCGCGTAATTGCTGTTCAATTTCACGCGCAATTTCCGGATGCTCTTTCAAGAAGATACGTGCATTGTCTTTGCCTTGGCCAATTTTTTGGTTTTTATAACTGAACCACGCGCCGGCTTTATCCACTAAGTTATGCAATACGCCCAATTCAATAATTTCACCTTCCAATGAAATACCTTGGTTGTAAAGAATATCAAACTCAGCTTGGCGGAATGGCGGTGCAACTTTATTTTTGACCACTTTCACGCGAGTTTCACTGCCGACAATTTCATCGCCATTTTTCACATTACCTACGCGACGAATATCTAAACGCACGGATGCGTAAAATTTTAATGCATTACCGCCAGTGGTGGTTTCTGGATTACCAAACACGATACCAATTTTCATGCGAATTTGGTTGATGAAAACGACGAGCGTGTTGGAACGTTTAATGTTCGCTGTCAATTTGCGCAATGCTTGTGACATTAAACGCGCTTGCAAGCCCATATGTTGATCACCCATTTCACCTTCGATTTCAGCTTTTGGTGTTAATGCAGCAACCGAGTCGACAACGACAACATCGACTGCGCTGGAACGTACTAACATGTCGGTGATTTCTAATGCTTGTTCACCGGTGTCAGGTTGTGAAACGAGCAACTCATCGACATTTACGCCTAAACGTTTTGCATAAGCGGGATCTAATGCGTGTTCTGCGTCAACAAACGCTGCTGTGCCACCCATACGTTGACAAGCTGCGATGACTTGTAACGTGAGTGTGGTTTTACCGGATGATTCTGGTCCATAAATTTCCACAATTCTGCCACGTGGTAAACCGCCAACACCGAGCGCGATGTCCAACGCCAATGAGCCAGTTGAAATAACTTCCACGTCACGCACTGCAGAAGCATCACCTAATCGCATGACCGAACCTTTGCCAAATTGTCGTTCAATTTGACTGAGAGCGGCGCCAAGTGCTTTCTTTTTGTTATCTTCCATTTGCTGTGTCCTTTTTATTGATGGGTTGAAAAAGTTTTTTTTAAAAATGTGAATTTGTTTTTCATTTCTTAAGATTTCCTTAAGGTTTCATATTCTAGAATCCGGCGGTGGAAAAAGGAAATAAAAAATTTTTGAAGTGTGCAGATTCAATTATTATTTTATTTAACTGTATAAATCAATTAATAAATAAAGAGAGGGAAGGATGACACAGAATAATAGAAGTTTAGTTCTAGGAGCGGGAGATGAAGTAGTAGACGGAGACGAAGTAGTAGCCGCAGCAGAAGCAGCAGCCGCAGCAGCCGCCGCCGCATCAAAAATGGAACAAGGTGGCGTTAGTAGTGACAATTTAGATACAGGCTCACCTAATTCAGACGATGCACGGGGAGCTAATTACCAACAGTTTAACGATCCATATGCAACCCCGCCTGTTAGCCTAAGACAGAGAATGGTTGCTTTACGAGATAGAGCAGCTGCCTCGTTTAATGAATTTAAGCACAATTCAGCAGTTGTTTCTGCCACTGAAGTATTTCGATCAAGTGCAGCAGGGTTTGCGCTATCTTTTGTCAACAATACTCTTTCCCCTCTGATTCCAATCCCATTGACTGGTAGGAATTTGGGTCAGTTGACGGCTCAATATATTCCTGTTCAGGCAAGTGACTTTTCGTATACAACGATCAATATGATGTGGACACGCTGGTACCGTTCATCCATTGGCGGTGACTATGCAGCACGTGTTAATGCAGGCATTAGAGCCGGTGTTGATTTCTTGGTTCACAATGGTGTTGCTGTAGGCGCTAGTTATGCAATCCGTGCTGGCATGGAACATTATGTCCCAGATGCAGATTCTGTGACTGCCACTCTTCTCTCTAGAGCGATTGTGAGCTTCGGCCAAACCTTAGCAGTAGGCGTACAACAGCCTGTAGCAGCGGGTGCGCGTTGGATTACTCAAAGTTTGTTTGGGCGTCCAGCAGGGCAGATAGCAATGCAGCAAAAAGCTGCAGACGAGTTACAAGCGCCAAATCGAAATAGTGATGGTCCTGCTACAGCACCATCAACACCAACATCACAACGCCGCTTGTAAACGAAACATTCTTACTGCTTCGTCAGGCTTTGCATTAAATGTAAAGCCTGACTTTTTTATTTTTACGCTACTTCATTGTTTGATTAAAATTTCGAAATGGTGCTGTGAAAGCGCTCTCTTTAGTCGTTAAAGCGGGGGTTTTCCTAAACAGACCTTTATGTGATGCGCGCGCTTTCTGTTGGTTTAAATATTGGTCTATATATCGTTTGCTTCCTTCACCTTTAGAACCAACCGAGAAAACAATCTCTTCTGGTTTCACCGGCTTACCGTCTTGTAAATAAATAAAAGGTTTATCAAAATTTGCGGTCGGTGCTGAGTCTTTTTTAGTGAGCGGAACGAGCTCATCATTAACGGGTTCTTGGTGTTCTTTTGGGGCTGTAGTTTTTACTTGGCTTTCATCCTTGTCATCTTTAGGCATTCGTGATACCTCCATGGTTTGTTAGCTATATTTTCAGATCTTTTACAGTATACAAAATGAAGTCTTAAGGAAATCTTAAATGGTTGTAGTGACCAATGCCGTTCGTGGTGAGGAGCCCACGAAGTGGGCGTCTCGAACCATAAAATACCCTTCGAGACGCGCTTCGCGCTCCTCAGGGCGAACGGTTGAAATTTTTGTCGTGTGCAGAGTGACCAATGAATCCTAGCAATTCTGCTAATGCTACCCGAATAGTCTGTTCACGCACCTCTTGTCGACTGCCGGTAAAAACCATTTTCAATGTTTTCGTTGCTCGATGAATCCCTGCCCAAGCAAACCACACGGTACCTGCCGGTTTATCTTTTGTTCCCCCAGTAGGTCCTGCGATGCCGGTGACTGCGACGCTGACTTGTGCTTGGCTATGTTGCAATGCTCCTTCTGCCATTGCGCGAGCTGTTTCTTCGCTGACCGCACCAAATTGGTCAAGGGTGTTAATTTGCACGCCGAGTAATTCTTGTTTCGATAAATTACTGTAACTGACAAAACCGCGCTCAAACCAATTTGAACTGCCAGACACACTGGTAATGTAATAGGCAATCCCTCCACCGGTGCAAGATTCAGCGGTGGCTAATTTCCACTCACGTTCATGCAGTGCAACGCCCACAACTTCCGCCAATCGTTCCAAACTATCTGTCATAGAGAATTGCCTTATCGAAGTTAACCGTGTAATTTTGGCATCATTTGTCACAGGAATCACTATGGAATTAACTGCCACGCAACAGCATACACCCATGATGCAGCAATATTTGCGCATCAAGGCTGAGCACCCAAATACTTTATTGTTTTACCGGATGGGTGATTTTTATGAATTATTTTTTAGCGATGCGGAACAAGCGGCTCGCTTACTCGATATCACACTGACCGCGCGCGGCCAATCAGCAGGAAAACCTATTCCGATGGCGGGGGTGCCGTTTCATTCTGCAGAATCGTACATCGCAAAATTATTAAAACAAGGTTTGTCAATTGCGATTTGTGAACAAATTGGTGACCCAAAAACTAGCGTGGGTCCCGTTGAACGCCAAGTCGTGCGAATCTTAACGCCTGGAACAGTAAGCGATGCTGCATTTCTTGATGACAGTCGAGATAATTTATTAGTTGCTTTACATCATGACCAAAATCGTTTTGGGATTGCGACATTGGAAATGAGTAGTGGTCGATTTCAATTATTGGAAGTGCAGGGAAGTGAAGCGTTGCAAAGCGAATTGGAACGTTTAAAACCGACTGAATTATTAATCAGTGAAGAGTTTATTTTGCCGCTGACAATGCCGGGTGTGCGTCGTCGTGCACCGTGGGAATTTTCATTTGAAACTTCATTGCGATTATTAACACAACAAATGCAAACGCATGATTTAGCCGGTTTTGGTTGCATGGATTTACCGATTGCATTATCCGCAGCGGGTTGTTTGTTGCACTATGCGCGTGAAACACAACGCACGCAATTGCCACACATTCGTTCGATTTCAGTTGAACGGCGTGAAGAGACAGTTATTTTAGATGCAGCAACACGAAAAAATTTAGAATTAACCACGAATTTGATGGGTGGAACAGAAAATACCTTAGCATCCGTTTTTGATTATACTGCAACGGTGATGGGCAGCCGTTTATTAAAACGTTGGATCAACCGACCGCTGCGTGCGCGTGATATTTTGCGTGAACGGCAACAGAGTATTCATCATTTATTAATGGATAGACATTATCTTGGTCTGCATCGCACTTTAAGCCACATCGGTGACTTGGAGCGTATTCTCGCACGTGTTGCACTGAAATCAGCACGTCCACGAGATTTAATTGAGCTGCGTGCGACGTTAACAAAATTGCCTGAATTACAGCAACAATTAAGTGTTTTATCTGCGCCATTATTAAAAAAATTAGCTGCAAATATCAGCGTATTTCCCGAATTATTATCTTTATTGGAAAAAGCTGTTGTCGAAAATCCACCTGTCACGATTCGCGATGGGGGTGTGATAGCAAAAGGTTATGATGCTGAATTAGATGAATTACTTGCGTTAAGTGAAAATGCCGGCAGTTTTTTGTTGGAATTAGAAGAACGCGAAAAAAATCGCACTGGCATTGCAACATTGAAAGTGGGTTACAATCGCGTGCATGGTTTTTATATTGAAATTAGTCGCGGCCAAGCTGAAAATGCGCCGGCAGATTATATTCGTCGCCAAACATTAAAAAATGCAGAACGATTTATCACGCCAGAATTAAAAATTTACGAAGACAAGGCATTATCCAGTCGTGATAAAGCATTGGCTCGAGAAAAAGAATTGTATGAAGAATTGCTTGAGAAAGTTTTGTTGGATTTAAAACCATTACAAATTTCTGCAGAGGCATTGGCAGAATTGGATGTGTTAGTGAATTTGGCTGAGCGTGCTGATAGCTTAGCATTGGCTTGCCCAGAGTTAGTAGATGAAACAACTGTTCTAATTCAGGCTGGTCGACATCCTGTGGTGGAATCAGTGTCGTCGCAGCCATTTGTTCCAAATGACGTGACGCTAACAGAGCAGCAACGTATGTTGATGATTACTGGACCCAATATGGGCGGTAAATCAACTTATATGCGGCAAATTGCGTTAATCGTTTTGCTTGCGCACATTGGCAGTTTTGTGCCAGCGAAATCAGCCCGCATTGGTTCGCTGGATAGAATATTCACGCGTATCGGGGCTGCAGATGATTTAGCAAGTGGTCGTTCCACATTCATGGTGGAAATGACGGAGACTGCAAATATTCTTCATAATGCGACACCGAATAGCTTAGTTTTAATGGATGAAGTGGGTCGTGGCACAAGCACATTCGATGGTTTGTCCCTTGCATTTGCGTGCGCAGAATTTTTAGCGCGCGAAATTAAAGCGTTCACATTGTTTGCGACACATTATTTCGAACTCACTGCGCTCTCTGATGAAATTGCTGTGGTGAAAAATGTTCATTTTGATGCGACTGAACATGATGATAAAATTATTTTTTTACATACTGTCAATGAAGGTCCGGCAAATCAAAGTTACGGCATTCAAGTCGCACAGTTGGCAGGTGTGCCGAGATCCGTTATTCAATTAGCAAAACAAAAGTTGCGTGAATTAGAAAAAGGCGGTCATGTACAATTAACTCCTCGGCAGGCTGATATATTTTCTCAGCGTGAAGTGGAAACTGAACACCGAGTGATTTCAAAATTAAAGAAACTTGATCCGAATGAGTTGTCACCGAAAGCCGCGTTGCAAATTTTATTTGAGTTACAAGAAGCTTGTTATGACAAATGATGCGAAAAAATATTGTTATGCGCAAGTTGCAAAGCCAGGCGGTGCATTTTACTACAGCTTGCGAAAGTTAACGGCAGAGAAAAGGGATGCATTAGTGGCAGTGCATGCTCTTTATCGGGAAATTACTGATACACTTTTTTCTTCGCAAGAGCCAAATGTGACGATTGCTAAATTTGCTTGGTGGCGAAATGAAGTGATGCGTGATCAATTTGATCATCCCGTGTTAATTTTTTTAAAACAATTTAATTTGCCAAAAGAAAATTTACTCGCGATGATTGACGGAATCGCCGAGTCTCTTCATCCTGCGCCATTTGCAACGTTTGAAGATGTTGTTATTCATTTGATGCGTTCAGCTGGCAACAGAGAGTTGCTGTTAACTCAAAAAAGTTCTGCTGAAATCGTATATCAACTGATGTTAGTAATAGAACTTACGCATTATTTGCAGCATTTACGTTTCTATTTGCAACATAATGTTGTTTATTTTCCCGCAGATGAATTGGTGAAATTCAATGTGACTCTTTCAATGTTGAATCAGTTGAAAATGACGCCTCAGATTAAAAACTTATTACTCTATCAAATAGAAAAAATTGAACGTGCTTATCAAGCAGCAAAATCTGCATTGAGGTCAGACGAAAGGGTTGAGCTGTCTTCATTGATAATTCGTGCTGAAATGGCAAAAGTACTGCTGAAAGAAATCCAGCGAAGTGATTTCTCCATGTTTGATCAGGTGATTTCATTGACACCGATAAAACATTGGTGGATTGCTTTTCGATGCTGGCCTATTAATTAATTGAGAGATATTCTGTATGTATTCAAAACGTATATGTCCAGCTGATCCCGGGGCTATGGTCACTTTAAAAAACGGTGAGAAAGTCCCACAAAATTTGCTTGCGGAAGTTCGTGAAAATTATGCGCGCTTATTTTATGAAAAAAATGAGGAATCAAAAGCCTATCAAGCTATGCGCGAATTGGTAGCAAAGGCGATGAAACCTGAACATGTGATTGATGAAAATGTGAAAGGATGGCTTAAGAACTTCCTGAAGAGCGATGGCGATCTTCACCCTCATGTGAGGGCAATTATTTTGAATGCGGCAGAGCACGGTGTTAAAGAGATAGAGCTTTGTGATGAAACTTACACTTATCAGGTTGTAACTATGCCTATTCCGTCGAAGTTATAGCTTTACACCGCCCCATTATTTTTTAACTTGGTGATGTCGTCTAAAGATAATTCCATCCATTTCCCACGCCGCAACATTCTCGGTAAAGTGATGTCACCAAACCGCACGCGAATCAGGCGGCTCACTTTCACACCTTGTGATTCCCACAGTCGGCGCACAACACGATTGCGACCTTCGCGGACTAAGACATGGTACCAATGGTTGGTGCCTTCACCGCCTGCGTCAGAAACATCGACAAAATGCGCGACGCCATCTTCCAGCTTGACGCCTTTTTTTAATGTTTTAATCATCGCTGGTGTGACTTGACCTTGAATGCGTACGGCATATTCGCGTTCAATTTCAGCAGAAGGGTGCATCAGAAAATTTGCCAATTCACCATCGTTCGTAAGCAGCAATACACCTGATGTATTGAAATCTAAACGACCCACTGAAATCCAGCGGCCATTGCGTAACATCGGTAAGTGATCAAATACAGTCGGTCTGCCTTCAGGATCAGAACGCGAACAAATTTCACCTTCGGGTTTGTGATATAACAAGACGCGGCATTTTTGCGAAGCACTTTTAATTAATTGAACATCGCGGCCATCGACGCGAATTTTTGCGTCGAGAGTGATGCGATCACCCAATTTTGCTACTTGTCCGTTAACGGCGATTCTACCTTCGCGCAACCAATCTTCGATTTGACGACGTGAGCCCAGGCCAGCATTGGCCAAGACTTTTTGAATTTTTTCACTCATTGATAATGATCGACTCTTCTTCGGAAACTGTTTCGGTTTCGATTTCAGCTTCAGGTTCAGTTAATTCTAATTGTACTTGTAATTTAGCAGCTTGACTGTCTAAGTCACTGAGTTCACTCAGAGTGGGTAATTCCGTTAAATTTTTTAAGTTGAAGTGATCAAGGAAAGTTTTTGTTGTGCCATAAAGTGCAGGCTTTCCTGGAACATCACGATAACCAAGAACGCGGATCCATTCGCGTTCTAATAATGTTTTTGTAATGTGTGAACTGACTGTCACACCACGAATTTCTTCGATTTCAGCGCGGGTGATGGGTTGGCGGTAAGCAATCAACGCCAAGGTTTCTAAAATAGCGCGTGAATAACGCTGCGGACGTTCTTCCCACAATTTGCAAAGCCACGGGCTTAATGCCACTCGTGCTTGAAATTGATAACCGCTTGCCACTTCAATTAATTCAATTCCAGCGGTAGCATAACGTTCTGAGAGTGCCACCAAAGCAGCTTTAATATCAGCTGTTGCGGGTTGTTCTGCTTCATCAAATAATTTTTGCATATTAGCAACCGTCAATGGCCGGCCAGCGACCATAAGTGCGGCTTCAAGAATTTGCTGCAATTGTTCATTCTGCATTGACATAGGCTTCACTCGATTTGGTTTTCAAATGAATTGGCGCAAACGGAGCGGCTTGCACAAATTCGATTAAATGATCCTTTAATAATTCCAGCATCGCGAGAAATGTCACGACGACGCCTAAACGCCCTTCTTCAATCGTAAAGATACTAGAAAAAGTTACAAATTCTTGTTCCTGCAGGGCAGATAAAATGCGTGTCATGCGTTCGCGCACAGAGAGTGGCTCGCGATGAATTTGATGACTTGCTTTCAATTCGGCGCGTTTCATCACATCAGCGAGTGCCAGCAATAATTCTTGTAAACTTACGGTGACTTGTGGCTTTTCAAAAGCGATTTCTGGAACATTTGCACCAGCAACAAACGTGTCTCGGCCGTGACGCGGCAATTGATCGATTTCTTCTGCTGCTTTTTTAATGCGTTCATATTCTTGCAAGCGTCTTACTAATTCAGCACGCGGATCTTCTTCAATGCCTTCCATATTTTCAGGGCGCGGCAGCAACATACGCGATTTAATCTCAGCCAATAATGCAGCCATGACGAGATATTCAGCAGCCAGTTCAAGCGATACTTCGCGCATTAACTCAACATATTCGACATATTGACGAGTAACATCCGCAATGGGGATGTCCAAAATATCTAAGTTTTGCTTTTTAATGAGATACAGCAATAAATCCAGAGGGCCTTCGAATGCTTCCAAGAAAACTTCCATAGCATCCGGCGGAATATATAAATCTTTCGGCAACGTGGTGAATGCCTGGCCGCGCACCATCGCAATGGGCGGCTGGTTTTCTTCAATTTGTGGGAGTTCGAGGTTGCTCATGATGGCTATCTTACATAAGATGTCACTTTCAATAAAGTAAAAATTAGACAATGAACGATGTTAGTCAGGCAGTTACTATTTTACGCAATGGCGGTTTAGTCGCGATTCCAACCGAAACCGTTTATGGGCTCGGGGCAGATGCGCGCAATGATGCTGCATTGAGGAAAATTTTTCAGGCAAAACAAAGACCTATAGATCATCCACTGATTGTGCATGTGGCTGATATGACGCAGCTCGCAGAATGGGTCAGCGAAGTGCCGCCGATGGCTAAACAATTAGCTCAAGCTTTCTGGCCAGGGCCATTAACACTGATTTTTAAAAAAGCAGCCAAAGTATCGAATTTAGTCACCGGTGGACAAGAAACGGTGGGTATTCGGATTCCGAGTCATCCAGTTGCATTGGAACTCTTGAAAGCCTATGGCGGGGGGCTTGCAGCACCTTCTGCGAATCGTTATGGACGAATTAGCCCAACCACTTCGGAAGCGGTTCGAGAAGAATTGGGTGATGCAGTTGATATGGTATTAGAAGGCGGCCAATGCGAGGTTGGGCTTGAATCAACGATTGTTGATGTGAGTGGTGAGCAACCTGTTGTACTCCGTCCGGGAATGATTACAACGACAGAGATAGAAGCAGTGTTGCATCAGATGGTATCAAAGCAGAAAAAAGATGCGCCGCGGGTTTCGGGATCGCATGAGTCGCATTATGCTCCTGTGACGACAACACATTTGATGACAACTGAGCAATTAGTAAAGTTGACATTGACTGAAAAAGATGGCGTTATTGGATTTGCTAAAAGTCAGTCTCCAGCAACTTCTATAGTGATGTCTTCCAATCCAAAAGTTTATGCGCATGATTTATATCAAGCATTACGTGATTTAGATAAACGGAAGTTAAGCCAAATTATTATTGAAAGAGTGCCAGAGGGTGGTGAGTGGGATGCGATTCGGGATCGGTTGCAGCGGGCGGCTTCATAGCAATTTCTATGATTAATGCTATAATACTGTAATGAAGTAATACAGTAAGGAGTAATACTATGAACATATCCACATTAACTCAAAAAGGCCAGACGACGATCCCTGCTGAGATCCGCAAAAAATTGGATTTGCATCCAGGCGATAAAGTGGGATTTGAAATTACCGATGGCGAAGTGGTCTTGAGAAAAATTCAAGCGTTTGATTATGACTATCATCAGGCTTTAGGTGGTACGTTATCTGAATGGTCTTCAAAAGAGGATGATGAAGCTTATAATGACTTATAAACCATTTTCATTAGTTGTTGTGCCATTTCCTTTTACTGATTCAGTAAATATTAAAAAACGTCCGGCGGTTGTGCTGAGCAGTGAAGATTTTCAAAAACACACTAAGCATATAACGCTCGCAATGGTGACAAGCGCAAAAAATTCTGAGTGGTTTGGTGATCATCAAATTTTGGATTTAGAAGCGACCGGATTAAAAGCAGAATCGGTCGTGCGACAAAAAATTTTTACGCTAGATATTAGGCTGATAATAGATTGTATTGGAAAATTGGCCACGAAAGATAGAGTGGTCGTTATAAAACAGTTACAAAAGCATATCAAAATTTAATTTGTGGCAAGAAATAATTTTATCGTTTAAACTGCGTTAGTTAGTCCGCTTTCCCCCCCCATGTTATCTTTATTTTTCACAAAATTTAAAATCTTAAGGAAATATAATTATGAAAAAAATTATCGCTCTTGCGAGCGTTCTTGTTTGCATTTCATCCAACGGATTTGCAGAAAATACGATTACTTTTAGCCACATTTTTAATAATAGCGATAATCACGATAGGATGATTGCTTATTATAAAGTGTGCGGTAGGCCACGTACCAATGATCATTTAGATTGTTTACCAGGTACTTCATCGGTCATTATTCCGAGCAGAGACTCAGTATCTGTAACACTTGACCCAGGTTATTTTGTTAATATAACTCACGTAATAGAAAAAGATAATGCAGGACATATCGATGCAGAAACATATTTCGATGCTTATCATCGCTGTGAATCATTTGATGAGGTTTCTTTGACAGATAATGGTTCGGGCGGAATAATGTGTTCGAATTTTTGAAATGAAACCACCGCACTGGAGGCTAAAGTATGAAGAAGATGCCCGTTAGTTGGCCAACTACAAAAGTTACTCAATTATTAGGGATTTCTTTTCCCATCATTCAAGCCCCCATGGCGGGTGGTGCCACAATACCAGAATTAGTCGCAGCGGTATCAAACGCCGGCGGCTTAGGATCATTCGCTGCAGGATATTTAACTGCAGAAGAAATCAAACTATCAATTATTGAAATCAGAAAACTGACAGATAAGCCATTTGCAATTAATTTATTCGTACCCGAAAAACATCATGCAACGACTGAACAAATGGCTGATGCTGCAAAAGCAATTCAATCTGTCACACAGGAATTAAATTTTACAATTAATGCTGTTGAACCGCCTTATGCGCCTTCATTCGATGAGCAAATGGCTGTCATACTCGATGAAAAAATTCCTATTTTTAGTTTTACATTTGGAATTCCCGCAGATGAATGGTTGGTTAAATTTAAACATGCTGGAATTAAGTTAATTGGTACAGCAACTACTTTACCAGAAGCCAGCATGCTTGAAGATAAAGAAGTTGATTTAATTGTTGCGCAAGGCAGTGAAGCAGGTGGACATCGAGGAACATTTTTAGGAAAAGCAGAAGATGCGCTGATTGATGTCGAATCGTTGACATCAATGTTGGTTAATCACACGCATGTTCCAATTGTTTCTGCTGGTGGGATTATGGATGCAAAGAAAATTTTAACTTTACTGAAATTAGGTGCTGATGGAGTGCAAATGGGGACAGCATTTTTAGCTTGTACCGAATCAGGTATTCATCCTGATTATAAGAAATTGTTGCTAAAAACCGCTTACGACAATACGACATTAACGCGAGCATTCTCTGGAAAATTAGCGCGTGGTCTTACTAATGAATTTATTATCCGCATGAAAGCGTTCGAAAATTTTATACTGGATTATCCTATACAAAATAAATTGACCAGTATGATGAGGAAAGAAGCGGGCAAGCAAAATAATATTGATTTTATGTCTATGTGGGCAGGGCAAGCGCATTATTTATGTAAGGAAATATCAGCTGGACGATTAGTACAAGATTTAAATTTGGAAGTGACCAAGTTATTAAAAAATTAAGTATACAATATCAAACCACAATACTTAGCAAAATGTCGGAAATCGGTATCACGTGTTATCAGCGGAATTACTCGCGCTTTGTGAAAGCATTAAAAGTCCTTTTCTACGAAGGTCTAATATAAAAGTTTTTTGAGATACTCAATAAACTCCGCATCCATGCGCTTAATCTCATTCGACCCACGCGTAATTTTCGCAATACTCACATGCAAATCCGCAGCGATATCCCGCTGCGTTTTTTTCTGCGACAATAATTCTTGAACAATCAAATAACGCATCGCCAGATTTTCTTTTTCTTCTGGCGTTAGCATTAAATCAAATAAGGTGGATAGTTTTTTTGGATTTTCTGTAGCTAAGCATAATTCCAGAAAACCTTGCCAACCTTCTTTGTATTTTTCCATGTTACTGTCCTTGTGCCAAACTGAAACCTAATTTTCCGTCAAAAGTGTAGAGATTTTCTGTTTTAATGACATCTAAACCTAATTGTTCAAATTGCTGCAGCAATTGAATAATGTCTTGATGTGAAATCGCAGTCAGTTTTGTTGTGTCAGCGGATGATTGAAAACGGCAGCTGCAATGATGTGCATAAGGAGCGTCAATCATGCTATTCGGCCAAATTTTTAATCCGCGACTGGTGATAGTGATCGGTTTTAATTTGCTATTGATTTTAATAATCTTCTCACCCAGTTCATTTGGTGTGTAAGTGGGATTATCAATAAAAATATCTACACCGACTAATTCTTTTTTCGCAATGGTAGTCTTTTTTGCGCCATAACATTCAATTCTTGCACGAACATCATGTTTATATGCAACGGGTTTGAAATGCGAAGGTTTTTGACCCAGGCGTGCAATCACTGCGTCAGCAAATTCATCGGTGTTCGCCTTTTGTTTGCTAAATTCTTTTGAGTAAATATCAGCGGTATGAATGCCATCTTCCAATGTTTTTAGCCAAGCATTTTCAATCAGGGTGGCAGCTTCTGGTTGATTAATATGAATCAACATTTGAATGGCTGCGTTGATTAAACCGGAAGGATTCGCAATTTTTTTACCTGCAATGTCAGGCGCTGAACCATGAATCGCTTCAAACATTGCCATGTGGTTACCTACATTGGCAGAACCTGCTAAGCCAACAGAACCTGCAACTTGTGCTGCGACATCTGATAAAATATCACCGTATAAATTTGATGTCACAATCACATCGAATCTTTCCGGCGTTGCGGCAACTAACGCTGTGCCGATATCAATAATGAAATGTTCAGTTTGAATGTCGGGATATTCTGCAGCAATTTCATTAAATACTTGATGAAAAATTCCATCCGTCATTTTCATGATGTTGTCTTTCGTCAAGCAAGTGACTTTTTTACGATTGAATTTGCGTGCGTACTCAAACGCGTAATGCACGATGCGTTCGCAACCGGGTCGTGTGACTAACTTCAGGCATTGATAAACTTCATCTGTTTGACGATGTTCAATGCCGGAATAAGTACCTTCTTCATTTTCACGAATGATGACTAAGTCCATGTTTGGATGTTTAGTTGCAACAAACGGCGGATAAGAAGTGCATGGGCGAACATTTGCAAATAAGCCGAGTGTTTTACGCAATGTAACATTTAAACTTTTATAGCCACCACCTTGCGGAGTTGTGATGGGTCCTTTTAATAAAACTTTGGTGCGTTTAAGTGATTGCCATGCGCTATCTGGAATACCAGAGGTGAAACCTTCTAAATAAACTTTTTCACCGATTTCAATTGTTTCGGGATCAATGGGAGCTTTAGCTGCTGTTAAAATTTTTAATGTGGCAGTCATGATTTCAGGACCGATGCCATCACCATATGCAACTGTTATCGGGGTTTTAACCGCCATGGATCACTCCTCTTGTTTAATGTGAATGTTCAAGTTGTTCTGCGGGGATGATGCCAGCAAGAATTTTTTCCATTTGCATGGAGCGTGATCCCTTCACTAAGATTGTGACATCGCCGGTCAAATGTGGCTGTAGAGCGGCATTTAATTTTTCGCGTTCATTAACAGTGAAGTGTTGTGCTTGTTCGCCAAAATTTTCAGCGGTAAGTGCGGTTAAGCTTCCTAACGTAAATAAGTAATCAATTCCAGCTGCGCGAATATTTTTTCCTGCGGCAGCATGTAATGTCTTTGCTTCAGAACCTAACTCTTTCATATCACCCAACACAAGAATTTTTTTCGTTGAAAATGCAGCGAGCGTGTTGACAGCGGCGCGCAAGGAAAATGGGTTGGCATTGTAAGTATCGTCAATAATGGTGACGTTGTTAGGCAGTGTGTATTGATGCATGCGGCCTGGTGCGGCTTGCACATTCTCTAAGCCAGTTTTGATTGCAGCAAGGCTAATGTTAGCGGCGAGTGCTGTTGCAGTAGCTGCTAGTGCATTCATCACGTTATGTCGGCCCATCAGTGGTAAAGTCAGCGTGATTTCTCCATTAGGCGTCTTGATCGTGATGAGCTGATTTTCAGCGATATCTGCGGTTACATCGGCCGGTCGGTCTAAACCAAAAGAAAGGTAATTACGTCGCGCGACAAGGCCGCGCCAATAATCAAAATACGCATCATCACGATTTAAAATGGCAATTCCATTAGGATCAAGTCCGGCAAAAATTTCACCTTTCGCGCGTGCAACACCAGCGACATCTTTTACACCTTCGAGATGGGCTTCCGCAGCGTTATTGATAATCGCAATGGTTGGTTTCGCGAGATGAGTTAAATAGTTAATTTCACCTAAATGATTCATACCCATTTCAATGACAGCAAAACGATGGTGTTCATTCAAGCGCACCAGCATGAGCGGCACCCCGATATTGTTGTTGAGGTTACCTTCGGTTGCTAAAACATGGCTTGCTTGGTTATAGCAAGCAGCGCGACAGATGGAAGCCAGCATATTTTTTAAGGTTGTTTTGCCATTGCTGCCGGTTACGCCGATTAAAGGCATTGAAAAGTGGTCGCGCCATGCAGCGCTAATTTTTCCTAATGCCACTAACGTATCTTTGACCACTAAGCAGGGTAGTGATGTTTTAACTGCATGGCTGACAATCGCAGCAGCAGCGCCTTTCTTCTCTGCCTCAGCAATAAATTGGTGCCCATCGAAATTTTCACCCTTAATGGCGATGAATAGGTTATTTGCAGTCAACGTACGTGTGTCGGTGCTGATTCCCGTAAATAGGGCATCTGTGCCCGAAGGTTCCATTGCTAACAGCTTAGCAGCTTCATTTAGGGTCAGTTTTATCATAGTCCGTTCTTCATGTGGTTAAGGTTGTGGCTATGTTAACTGATTTTATATGTGCATGTCGAAGGCCAAAAAAAGCAAAAGTAGTACAGCTTACAGCATAACTGTTCAATTAATGATCTAACACGATGGTGGTCACTTAATGATCCGTTAAGATTAGCTTTGTTAGCATGGAATTGTACATAAAATAATCTACTTCATGCGTTGTCACTGGAGGTCAAGCGATGTATTCAGATAATTCCGATAAGTGGGCAAAGGCGATTGTGGCTGGGTTAAGTTATTTTTCTACAGGAGGAGGAGCGATATGGTTTATTGTAGGGCTGATTGGTGCACTTGTAGTTGTTCCAATGAGTATTGCCGTGCCAGTTGTGGCTGTGAGTGCAGTTATCCTGGGCTGTTTGGGAGTAAGGCATGCGATCCGTAGTTATAAACAAAGCCAGGCGATCGATGCGCTGAATTTGCAAGCTCAAGAACGTGCCAATGATCATTTGGTTGTCCTTGTTCAAAACTTAGAGAGTGAGATGAAAGAGTTCGAACGTGTGCATCATTATTCGGCTTTATCGCTAAATGAAGAAGATAAAGAGATTAATGCAGATGATTTCTTCTTCAAAAATGCACTAAGCTTAGCTCAGGATAAGTCGTATGTTGAAGAGCAAGAGATCGATGCAGATGATTTAGACCTTACGAATGTAACGAGTATTTATCAGAACAAAGCGCATTTTTTTGCGGTTGGAACAAAGGATTCTGATGAAGACTTAGTTGCAGTCGTTGCAGACGAATTGCCAAAGGTAAAAGCAAAATAGTCGACGGTGGAGTTGCCGCATTTAAAGGCTTAGTGGGGCAACTCTTTTTAATTTGATTTCTTAGTTGAGTTCGAAAAAAGGGAATAGTAGACTGCGTTTTGCAATTCACCTGAAGCACACATTATGACAATTTATCAAGAAATCCCGTATCAAGATCCGCTACTTATTTTTGCTAATTTTTGTGAGCAAGAGGGAGCAATTTTTTTGGATAGTGCGCAATTGCGAGAAGGGTGTGGACATTATAGTTTTATTGCCTTTGATCCAGCAAAAACACTGACGAGTAAAAATGGTTTAGTTCAGTTAGGGGAACGAACTATTTCTGGTAGTCCATTTGATTTGCTGGCAACAGAGCTTGCCAAGTTTCCAGCAACTTTATTACCGAATTTACCGCCGTTTCAGGGCGGAGCTGCTGGATTTTTTAGTTATGATTTATGTCATCATGTTGAGCAATTGCCGCGAGCTCCGCTCGATGACATGCAATTTCCTGATCTGTGTGTGGGATTTTATGATGTGAGTATCGCGTTTGATCATTTGCTGCGGAAAGCATGGATTTTTTCTACTGGGTATCCGATTAAAGATGAATTCGAACGTCGCAATCATGCAAAGCTGCGGATGCAAGAAGTTTTAAATCAATTGACACAACTTAAGCCATTAAAACCATTTTCTTCGCTCACATGTCATGATATTCACGTCAACTTTACTGCTGAAAAATATCAAGCAGCGGTAAAAAAAGTGATTGAATATATTCTTGATGGCGATATTTTTGAAGCAAATATTTCACAACGATTTACCGCACAGTTGCCGCCAGATTTTTCACCATTTGAATTATATCGGCGCTTAAGAAAAATTAATCCCGCACCGTTTGCTGCCTATTTAAATTTTGCCGACACCGTCATTGCTTCTGCATCACCAGAGCGTTTTGTTAAAGTGATTGAGCGGCAAGTAGAAGCAAGGCCAATCAAGGGAACACGGCCGCGCGGAAAAAATCCTGTCGAAGATCGTTTATTGGCAGATGAATTATTGGCGAGTGAAAAAGATCAATCAGAAAATGTCATGATCGTTGATCTATTGCGTAATGATTTGTCGCGTGTCTGTGACGATGGCAGTGTAGAAGTACCGCAATTATGCGGTTTAGAAAGTTATGCGACGGTGCATCACTTAGTGTCAGTGATCACTGCAAAATTGGCGGAACAATTTAACGCAATAGATTTGCTGCGAGTGGCATTTCCTGGCGGCTCAATCACTGGCGCACCAAAAATTCGTGCGATGGAAATTATTGCCGAAATTGAACCAACACTGCGTGGACCCTATTGCGGTAGTATTGGCTATATTGGATTTAATGGCGCAATGGATTGCTCAATTACCATTCGCACTTATTCAATTAAAAATAATTGTGTGACTTTTCAAGCGGGCGGTGCCATTGTTGCCGATTCAGATCCGCTGGCAGAATACGAAGAAACACTCACTAAATCAGCTGCACTGAGGCGAGCGTTACAAAATGATTTTGCTCATTGATAATTATGATTCGTTTGTTTATAACTTGGCGCGTTATGTTGGCGAGTTAGGTTTTGATCGTTATGTTGTGCGTAATGATATGATCAGCTTGGCTGAAATTGAAGAATTAAATCCGACTCACATCATCATTTCACCAGGTCCTTGTGCTCCTGATCAAGCGGGTATTTCTCTTGCAGTGATTCAATGTTTCGCGGGAAAAATTCCCATTCTTGGCGTATGTCTCGGTCATCAGGCAATTGGCCAAGCATTTGGTGCGAAGGTGACGCGTGCAAAACGGCCTATGCATGGTAAGCCTTCGATGACGTCACATCATGGCGAAGATATTTTTATGGGTTTAGCGAATCCGTTGAAAACAGCGCGTTATCATTCGCTGATTGTGAGTGAAGCAAATTTTCCTGCAGAATTAGAAATAACTGCGCGTTGCGAAATGGGTGAAATTATGGCGCTGAAGCATCGTGAACTTCCAATCTATGGTGTGCAATTTCATCCTGAATCTGTGTTAACGGAACAAGGACATGAGTTGCTAAATAATTTTACTCGTATTTAAAACCTAAACGCTCGAAGTGCCCTTCCAGCTCATCAATATTATTAAAACGAATTTTGATGAAACCGCCACCGCGTTCTTCGCAGTCAATATTCACTTGATTGCCAACATGATCGGCTAATGCTGTTTCTAAATGTTTTAAGTTGGGGTCGCTATATAAACTATCTTGCTCATTCGGCTGCAATAATTTTTTTGCTTCTATTTCCAGTTTGCGTACGCTCCAACCTTTTTGAATGCTATTTTCAGCTAACATCAATTGATGTTGCATTGGAACACCCGCTAAAATTTTTCCGTGACCCTCGGTAATTTTTCCTGTGATCAGTAATTCTTGGACTTTTGTATCGAGTTTTAATAAGCGTAATGCGTTAGTAATTTTAGTGCGTGATTTTCCCACGGCAGCGGCGACTTCTTCATGCAAATAACTAAATTCATCGATCAAGCGTTGATATGCTTCTGCTTCTTCAATGGGATTTAAGTCAGCGCGGTTAATATTTTCGATGATGGAAGCTTGCAGTGCTTGTTCATCGGTGTAATTGCTGACTAAACAGCTAACATCGGTTAAACCAGCCAGTTGCGCGGCGCGCCAGCGACGTTCACCAGCAATGATTTCAAATTTACCCTCGACGGTTGGCCGAACCACAATAGGTTGTAATAAACCGTTGGTGGTTTTGATGGATTCTGCGAGTTCACGCAATTGTTCCGGATCGAAATGACGCCGCGGCTGGTATTTACCGCGAATAAGTTGATCGATAGATAATTGACGCAAGGTGGTCGATTTCGAAGTGGTCATGGTATTCAATGCTCTCAGTGTGACAGGAGATGATTTTAAGAGGAGGGTTAAATTTGGTCAAGGCCAAACCAATCGAAAGAAAGTGGCTGAAGGTGAATTCACTTTCGTATCGATTGATGAGGCGGGTAAACCGCAGCCGGTGGATCGTTGAATTTATAGGCCGAGCCTTATAGGTTCTTGAGATACGGTTATTAAAGGATCGTTTAGGCTACTAGTGTCATTTGCAAAATCTAATCCATCTCCATCTGGGTTGTCATCGTGTGGCGCAGCGTCATGCTCTTCTGCTGGTGGGAGTGCGTGAAATGCAGCGTCATCTCTTTCTTGAATATTTAAGTTAGCGCGTGTCGGCTGATTGAGAACGGCCTCGCGTAATCCCAAACCGAGGCCAAAGAGAGCGAGGCCAGAAAATAGTTGAAATCCCAGGTTAAATTCAGAGTATTCATTACGAAGGTTGTTGATAAAGATATCAATTGCTGGTACCAAAATCAAAAAAGCACTTAAGTTAAGGGTTCTTGCTTTTACCATGATGGGGTTTGTTGAATTAACGGAGTCGTGTTGTACGTCCAGACACAACTGTCCCAGTTGTAGAACAATGGCGACAGGAAAGGCAATTTCTGTAGATAAATCCCATGGTTTTTGAGAAAGCAGCAAAGGTTCTATTCCCAGCGCTGTAATAGCATCAATCAAAACTTCGGCTAAAAAACGTGCTTTTTTCCAGTGTGGCGCGGTCACCGGTGGTGGCTGGTCGCTATGTAATAAGGCAGAAGAACTGTTAGTAAAATTTATTGCTAAATAGGCGTACATGCTGATCAAGAGGTTGGCTGCCCTAGCATCGCTAGTGTCTCGATGTGCTATTCCATGTCTCAATGCGTTTCCTAAGCCCACCCCACCAATATGTCCAAAGGCTTTTTTGATTATGTTAGTAGAGTTACAAACAGGCTTCTCTTCACGCACTGTAGTTTTAAGTTGTAAGCCTGCAGAAATTAACCACAAAGCACAGCCTGTGATGCCTATACCAAGATTGCTGGCACTGCTGCCATTGCCAGCTTGTTCATCTTCGATAGCGGTTACCATGAGGCCAAAGCTTAGGTACTGTACAAGGTTTGAGGTTAGTAGATTGCTAACACTAGTGAAGAAAGAATTAAGACGTGGTCTGATATTCATTGCTGATCATCCTGATTATGAAAAAACGCTATTTTACTCTGTGCTGAAGTTTTTGCTACTGCGAGGTTTAAAAAAGCCGAAAGCGTACATCTGGGTGCGGTCAATGTTCAGATAGGGCAAGCCCAGGGCTCCTGCATTAAAATCCAGCTGTTTTTACTGATTTTTGTGGGGCAGCAGTCATTCGCTGAGTGTTGTAGCAATAAAATTATTGTTATTGTTTGGTGTTAAGAAAGCATGTTAAAAATATCCAGCTGTTTCCAAAATGGAAACAGCTGGATAGTAGGCTGAAAGGGGAAGAATAAATTTTGATAAATCCCCGACAATGTTGCGGAAATTACAGTAAGAAAACATATTGGTCATATAAGAACTACTAGGAATTTTATGAAAACACATGAGCAAATAATTATCTACCAATCCAAAGACAAAAATATCGAACTGGATGTCACAATAGACCATGAGACAGTCTGGCTCACGCAAGCGCAAATGACTAAACTCTTTGGACGCGATCGAACTGTTATAACTAAGCATATAAACAACATATTCAAAGAAGGTGAATTAGCTGAAAAAAGCAATGTGCAAAATATGCACCTTGCAAATTCAGATAAACCAGTAAAGACATATAACCTGGATGTGGTAATTTCTGTTGGTTATCGAGTGAAATCGCTGGAAGGCACACGCTTTCGTCAGTGGGCAACCCAAACTCTTAAGAACCATATCTTGATAGGATACACAATAAATCGTCATCGAATACAAAAAAATTATGATCAATTCTTAAAAGCAGTAGATGACGTCAAAAATTTACTGCCTAAAAATTTCCTGATCGATAAAGATAGTGTGCTTGAACTGATTACACTTTTTGCTGATACATGGCTTTCATTAGATGCTTACGACAAAGATGAGCTCGTCACCCAAGGCACAACTAAAAAGAAGGTCTCATTGACAGCCGAAAAATTGAATAAAGCACTTGCAGAGTTAAAGCTCAATCTTATTGCTAAAGGTGAGGCATCCAATATTTTCGGCCTTGAGCGAACAGAAAATAGCGTAGCCGGGATCATCGGGAATGTAATGCAATCGTTTGCTGAGCGAGAACTTTATCCAAGTGTTGAAGAAAAGGCTGCGCATTTACTTTATTTCATCATTAAAAATCATCCATTTGTGGACGGAAACAAACGTAGTGGCGCATATGCTTTTGTATGGTTTTTACGACAAGCAAAAATCCTAGATATTGCAAAAATTACTCCGCCGGCATTAACTGCAATTACATTGTTAATTGCAGAGAGTGAACCGAAAGATAAGGAGAAAATGGTTGGGCTTGTTTGCAGCTTTTTGAAGAGATAACAAATCGGGGTGACAGGATTCGAACTTGCGACCCCTGCTTCCCGAAAGCAGTGCTCTACCAGGCTGAGCTACACCCCGTGTGGTGAAAAACTAATATTTTCTTGCAACAACAAATTCAGCGAGATCACGCATTGCCTTGCGGTAAGGCGAATCGGGAATATGCGTTAATCCGGAAATGGCTTGTTGTATCTGCTGTTTTGCAGCGTTCGCAGTGTACTCGATGGCGCCGGTGGATTCAATAATTGTGAGAATAGAATCGAGATTTTCTGTGTTGCCGGTTTTGATGGCTTCTTTTAATAGCGTGACTTCAGCGGGTGTGCCTTGGCGTAACGCATGAATCAGCGGCAGGGTGGGTTTGCCTTCCGCGAGGTCGTCGCCCATGTTTTTACCCATTTCAGCAGCGGATGAGCTGTAATCCAATGCATCATCAATCAATTGATAGGCGGTGCCTAAGTGAACGCCATAATGCTGCATGGCGGTCATTTGTGCCGCAGTATGTTGATTCAAAGCAGCGCCGGTTTGTGCCGCCACTTCAAAGAGTTTCGCAGTTTTGCGCCGAATCACATCATAATAAGACTGTTCTGTTGTATCTGGGTCATGGCAATTGATCAATTGCAGGATTTCGCCTTCAGCAATTAAATTGGTTGCGCCTGAAAAAATTTCTAAAATTTGCAGATTTTTCAATTTCACGATTAATTGAAATGCCCGTGAATAGAGAAAATCACCGACTAAGACGCTAGCTTCATTGCCCCAAATGTTATTTGCGGTTTTATTACCGCGTCGCAGGGTGGAGCTATCGACCACGTCATCATGCAGTAACGTCGCCGTATGGATTAATTCAATCGCTGCGGCAAGATCAATATGCTGTTGATCCTGATGGCCAAAAGCTCGGGCCGTAAGCAACACCAGTAAAGGCCGGATGCGCTTGCCGCCGCAATTTAAGATATACTCGACCAACTCATTAATGAGGGGTATATCTGATAAGAGTTCGGTACAGATAAACTTATCCGTTGCCTCTAAGTCAGAGTGTACTAATGAGCGTATCGATTCTAATGGCATGTTCTTTCCAGAGATTTTCGCCTAAAGTGAAGAATCCTAGTGGTGAGGCCGCCCTTGTGTCAAGGTATCAAATTTTATTTGCACTCTAGGGCTACTATGCCCTATAATCGCACTCCTTTCAGAACCATAAAGAATACCCGAATTTGGAGTGTAATAACATGTATGCAGTAATTACCAGCGGCGGTAAACAATATCGCGTAGTTGAAGGACAAACACTAAAGCTGGAAACATTGCCCGCTGAAGTGGGCGAAACCATTAGCTTTGACAAAGTGCTGATGATAGGCAATGGCGATGACATTAAAGTCGGTGCTCCTTCCCTGAAAGGTGCAAAGGTTGAAGCGTCTATCGTTTCTCATGGCCGACACAAGAAAATCTATATTTTGAAGTTTAGACGTCGTAAGCACCATCGTAAGCAAATGGGCCACAGACAGAACTATACTGAAGTTAAAATTACGCAGATTGCAGTTTAATTTAGAGAGGATTCGCAGCAATGGCACATAAGAAAGCTGGCGGTAGTACACGAAACGGTCGCGATTCAAAACCAAAATACCTTGGTATTAAACGTTACGGCGGGCAAGTCATTAATGCTGGCACCATTATCGTTCGTCAACGTGGCACCCAATTCCATCCTGGACGTTATGTCGGGATTGGTAAAGATCATACCCTGTATGCGTTAAAAACCGGTAAAGTGGTATTTGGCGTTAAAGGTGCATTAAACAAGCGTTGCGTCAGCATTGAGCCTATCAATGAAGAAGTAGCAGCTTAATTTTATTAGAGATTTTTATAAAGCCTCGTGAAATACGAGGCTTTTTTTTACTATGAAATTTATTGACGAAGCAAGAATCAGAGTAGACGCAGGCGACGGCGGTAATGGAAGTTGCAGTTTTTTACGCCTAAAGTTTATGCCAAATGGCGGCCCTGATGGGGGTGATGGTGGTGATGGTGGCAGTATTTTCGTGATCGCTGACGAAGGTATCAATACCTTGGTCGATTACCGCTATACACGTCGATTCCAAGCCAGAAATGGTGAAGGTGGCAGCGGTAGAAATTGCTCTGGCAGGGCAGGTGAGGATTTAACCCTGCGCGTGCCTATCGGTACTGTGATTTATGACGAAGATACCGATGAGTTAATGTTTGATTTAACCCATCATGGGCAGATTGTGTGTGTTGCAAAAGGCGGTGCGCGTGGGATTGGTAACACGCGGTTTAAAAGCAGTGTGAACCGTTCTCCACGCCGTACAATTCCAGGCTCGCCAGGCGAGAAAAAGAATTTACGCTTAGAGTTGAAGGTGTTAGCTGACGTAGGTTTAGTGGGTATGCCGAATGCGGGCAAATCGACGTTAATTCATGCTATTTCAGCTGCGCGTCCTAAAGTCGCTGATTATCCGTTTACTACCTTACATCCTAACTTAGGTGTCGTACGTGTATCACAACATCGCAGCTTCGTCGTGGCTGATATCCCTGGTTTAATTGAAGGTGCTGCCGAAGGTGCAGGTCTCGGTATCCGTTTCTTAAAACACGTTATGCGCACGCGATTATTATTCCACATGCTAGATGTTGCGCCTTTAGATGGCAGTGACCCCGTTGACACCTTCAATGCAATCACGGCGGAGTTAGAAAAATTTAATCCCGAATTACTTGAAAAAGAACGCTGGTTAGTGTTAAACAAGATTGACTTACTGCCCGAGGAAACCGTTGCAGCAGTTTGCCAAGACATCGTGCAGCGGATTGGTTGGACCGGCCAAGTGTTTGTTATTTCCGGCTTGAGTCGCAAAGGAACAGATCAATTGATACAAGCTGCAATGAAGTATTTAGAGGAGCATATTATTCATACTGAAGAATAAGGAGCTTTCTTCGTGGAGACTGCAAAACAACGCTTATTAGAGCCTAAAGTAACGTATTATGATACTCATCTAGATAAACGCTATACCACACTACTCTTTTTATCGGATGGGAGATTAGCTGCAGGGGATGAACAAGGCGCTATTTACATTCATCAAAATGTTTCTGAAGAAAAGCTAGAATTAACACGTGATGAAGTCCCAGCAGTGGTCACGCTGGCTGATACAACTTTGCCACCAATCCCCGGATTGAAATATCCTGTTTGCCAGCTTTTACAACGCTCAAAGTTTCAATTAGTCAGTTGTCATCAATCAAAACCAGGTTCGTCCGACCATAGTATTATGCATTTTGCGCAATGGGATTTAAAAAGTCCTAAAGTTACATACTTAGGCAGTGCGAACGCTGTTTCTCAGATAGAAGTTTCTGGTCTTGAGAAATTAGTCGGCATCACAAAAGCTACCCATAGTGAGCGAATATTTACCTCACAAGCGCAAGCATCCAGCAAATATCTTGGGGGGGGTCTGGCTCACACGTTAGAAAGTTTTCCTTTTCCAATTAATATACGGGCAAAAGCATTGCTTTCTGAGGATGAGTTGCTGGTTGCGAGTTCAAAAAAACTTTACAAATGGAACAAGCAAAAAGAGCTTGTTCCTGAAGTGTTATATAGCTTTGAGATGCGACAGGAAGAAGAGGTAATGGTAGCGATTCATTCGCGGTCGAATATCACGAATGATCCGGAGACACAAAACTTAGCGGAAGTAAAAGTGACTCGCGTAGCGATTGGCATGAATGATGGCACGATTCATGTTATTGATCTTAACGATATCAAAAGACCACCCTTAATTATTACTTGTAATAAAATTCCCGCTATGGATAGACACCTTAATTCCCTGGCATGGCTACCAAATGGTGATTTAATCGATGTACATAATAAAAAATATTTTCGTGTGCTTGGAATTAACCCAAATGAATTGGTTCACTCCGAAATAATGTGCGATTTTGAACAGATGACCATTTCGAAAGATGGTCGATTATATTGTTTAACCAACCAGGGGAGAGACATCTACTGTTACACTTTTCCGCGTGTGCAGCAGTATTTAAGCAGTTTGGCTGCGGGACAAAAGATTTTACGAGGTCAGAATAGTGCGAGTAGTTACTCTCTGCGACAGTTTAAACCGGGGGAGCCTCGCATATTAGTAAATGAGAGCCCTGCAGCAACCTCTAAAAAAAATGAGCGGAGGTGTGTTATTTGTTAGTTGGTAATTGCTCAATGGGCCGCCCGTCATTGCTGTGACGGGCGCGAACGATAGCCCTGAGCTATTACCCGGTTTTAGCAGAACAGATTCCCGCCTTCGCGGGAATGACAATGTTTTTTTTGAGCTGTTACGAGGTATGTTTACTCAGCTGATTTCGCAGCTTTAGCACGGGTCGACTTGGCTTTGGTAGCGGTTGCGCCGACAGCGGCCATTTTCTTGATGCTAGCAACCAAACGGCTTTTATGACGAGCAGCTTTATTCTTGTGAATCAAGCCCTTATCTGCCATGCGGTCAATGACAGGTTGTGCAGCATGATAAGAGTCTTCAGCCAGTTTTTTGTCTCCAGCAGCAACTGCAGCCAGTACTTTCTTAATGTAAGTTCGCACCATAGAGCGCAAGCTTGCGTTATGTTGACGATGTTTTTCTGACTGACGGGCGCGTTTCTTCGCGGATTTAATGTTAGCCAAGGTGTTCCTCCAAACAAAATTCAATTGCAAATAAAGGGGCTAATATTGCCTTCTTCTGGGCGGATTGTCAATTTTTGTAGAGATACATGTAGATATAAATCGCAGTGACGTTTTCGTGTGCCCGTTCATCCTGAGGAAGGGCTGTGCATTTCCTCAGGTCGAACGGGGCTGAAGAAAAATTATGATGAATACCCCGGATTGCCCTTCAAATTGAGGTAATTCAATTGCATATCTGTCTGCAACGCTTTCACACCTGCCGTACCAATAGCGTTATAACTTATATTCAACCAGGTAATAGTTTTACTGCTTGATAAAGCAATCGCACCATCATCCCCCACGGTATTATGCGCAAGACCTAGGCTTTTAAACGTAGCGCCAGCTAATGCCGTCGCACCACTATCGCCAATTTGATTGCCACTCAGATCCAAGCTCGCCAGTCGAGCGGAAGCAAGAGAGATGGCGCCTGTATCACTGATTTTATTTCTTGCCAAGCTTAAAGAATACATCTCTTTTGCTTTTGCAAATATAGCTGCACCTGCATCATCAATTTGATTACCATCTAGTACTAATTGATTAATGCGCGATAAAGCAGGAACGGATGCATCTGTAATTTGATTATTTTCAGCGGAAAGTTGAATCAGCATGCCACTGCCATTTTGCAACAGCTTCGCAATCCCTTTATCGGTAACATGATTGCCTCCGATGAGAAGAGCACTGGATAGTATAAGCCCATTGAGTGCAGCAGCTCCTTCATCACCAATTTGATTATTCGTCAAATCAATCCCATGCAACCCATCCTCATTATTTACTAATAAATGCACGCCATCGGCTGTAATTTGATTATTTTCTGCGATCAAAGAGTTAAGTCCATGATTTTGAGTCGTGAGCGAAAAAATACCTTGATTGCTAATGTGATCACCACTGATATCGAGAAAAGTTACGTGTTTCATTGCAGCTAATGTTGCTAATCCTGAATCTCCAATATCATCATAACTGACATCTAAACTCGCTAATCCTGTATTGGCTAATGCTGTTAATGCTGCTTGATCTAACACATCATATGCTAAGTACAATCGAGTTAATTTGGAATTAGAAAGAAGTGCTTGCAAACCCACGGAAGTCAGTTTATTTTTGCTAAGATTCAAAGAAGTTAAAAACTCTTTAGCTAAAGCATTTGCTCCCACATCCGAAATATTATTATTCACCGCACTGAAAGATTGAATATTAGGATTTTTAGTTAACGCAACGACACCATCATCTCCTAAAGAATTATTATCAAAATTATATTGCTTAATAGCGGATGAAGCTAATTGACTTGCTCCAACAGCAGTAATTTTATTTCCGGCTAATTCTAGATCCGTGACGGCTAAATGCTGACTGAGAAAATTGGTAATGGCAGGAACATCTTCATCCGTCATTCCGCAATTGTTTAAAGTCAACGTCGAACTGTCAGAGCTCAGATGACTTTTCATGTGAGCAATGCAGGTATTTGTTGAAGTGTAGGGTGCAGCATTAACAGAAGCAGCAGCCATAAAACTTATCATTCCCATCACAAAGGGCAGTTTTCTATTTTTCATATCCATCCTTAAATAATTATTAACGAGCGGAATTATACCCATTACACCTCCAAATGCGAATTCCGGATAAGGAATCTGATAATCATTAGGAGACTTAAGTGGTTATCGAGCATTCAAGCTGCGGAAGGACTCAATCGGGTTAAATCAGGTTAACTTCCGGGGTCAGTTTAATCTGAAACTTATCATATACCGTTTGTTGTATTTCATGGGCTAATTTCTGGATTTCTGCACTATTACCAGCACCATAATTCACTAAAATAAGCGCCTGCTTATCATGAATACCAACATTCCCTTGGCGCTTACCTTTCCACCCGCATTGTTCAATCAACCAAGCCGCAGGAATTTTGACGCTATCTTCATGTTGCGTTGGGAAGTGTGGCATGTCAGGGTATTGTTTTCGTAATTCGTTTAAGTGACTTGACGTTGTTAACGGGTTTTTGAAAAAACTACCCGCATTCCCAAGTTCTTTTGGGTCAGGTAATTTGCTGCGGCGAATTTGAATGACCGCATCGCTAATGGCTTTGATGCTGAGTTCTTTGACTTGCATCTGTTGCAGCGTCTCTTTGAGATTGCCATAATCAACGCGAAACTTAGGCTTTTTATTCAACCGAAACGTGACCGCCAAAATGACATATTGATTTTTGTATTGATTCTTAAACACGCTGTCACGATAACCCAGCTGACATTCTTCCTGAGAAAATAGACGAATTGATCCATCGCTTAAGTTTGCTGCGATAAGTTGATGAAATGTATCACTTAATTCAGCTCCATAAGCGCCGATATTTTGGATCGGTGCAGCGCCTACTGTGCCAGGAATCAGCGAAAGATTTTCCACTCCGCCATACCCTTTTTCAACGCAATACATCACGAAGTCATGCCAGTTTTCTCCCGCACCGACTTGAATCCAAATATGGTCGTCATCTTCCGACAGAGGTTGAATTCCTTTGATGGCATTTTTAATCACCAAGCCTTCATAATCTTTGGTAAATAAGATATTACTGCCATCACCCAAGATGAATTTTGGCATACCATGAAAGGTTTTTTGTGCCAATAATTCACTGAGGTGATCAATCGATTCGATCGGCGCAAAATAGTGCGCTTTGACTTCAATTCCAAAGGTATTGAAGGGTTTTAAGCTGGCATGTTGTTGAATCTGTAAAGGCTTAGTCATATAGGCATATGATAAACAAAAAATGTGCTTTTTGCTCGTGTAAATATAATAATGTAACTATATGATTTTATTGCAAATTGATTTATTTATGTAAGATTCACTTTTCAACTTTGAATTTTACATGACATAATGAACTAATAGAAAATCATTGAGAAAAGCAATTATGTTTCAACGCTCCATTGAGGGAACATTACAAAATGCAGCTAGCACATTTCCTGTGGTGGTGCTCACTGGGCCTAGGCAAAGTGGTAAAACAACTTTATTGAAAACGCTTTTTCCAGAGTATGACTATATCTCTTTGGAGTCTCCCGATAATTTGCTTATGGTGCAATCGGATCCGCGAGGATTTTTAGAAACGGATGGAAGAAAAAAAATTATTGATGAGGCGCAGCACTATCCTGAACTTTTTTCTTATATCCAAGAATATGCTGATAAAGAAAGAAAGCCTGGCATGTTTATTTTATCTGGCTCACAGAATTTTTTGTTAGCTGAAAGGACGAGTCAAACATTAGCAGGTCGCGCAGCCATCTTGGAATTATTACCATTAAGTTATACAGAATATTGCACTCATCCAGAAATAAAAAAATTAAATTTATGGCAGTTTTTATATCACGGTACTTATCCGCGCCCCTATCAAGAACATTTGAATACTGGGCTTTGGTATAATAGTTATATTCGCACTTATCTGGAACGCGATGTACGCAGTCTAGTGAATGTGAAAGATTTGGCAAAGTTTCAAATTTTTTTAAAGTTATGTGCGGGTCGACATGGCCAGTTACTTAATTTGAGTTCGTTAGGTCATGATTGCGGAATTTCTCAAACAACGGCTTCACAATGGTTGAGCATCTTGGAAGCAAGTTATATTGTTTATCGTTTGCAACCTTATTACAGAAATTTTAATAAACGGCTTGTTAAAACACCAAAACTTTTCTTCTATGATACAGCTCTTGTTTGTCAATTATTAGGAATCGAATCAGCAGAACATTTACAGCTTCACACGCAGCGCGGTGCAATTTTCGAAGGATTTATTTTGGCAGATATTATTAAGAGTTTTACTTCGCGAGGCAAAACAGCGCCGCTTTATTTCTGGCGTGATCATTTAGGTGTTGAAATTGATGGGTTAATCGAGCGTGGAGAAAAACTTGTTGCTCTTGAAATTAAGTCGAGCAAAACGATTGTACCGGACATGCTAAGTGTTTTACAAAAATGGCGGCAGATCGCGCAAAGTGCAGCGATTAAATCATGTCTTGTTTATGCGGGAGATCGTTCATTTGTTCAAGATGATATAGAGATTTTTAGTTGGATGGATTATGAAGCGAATTTAAATAAGGTGTAGTTCAGTTTCCCCCGTTACCGAGTATTTTTCTTCGTCAGAGACGGGGAATGTTTCCAGTCCCCCGTCCGTACTAAAAACTTGCAGAAGATGACGTAGTAGGTTGTGTTACTCTCCCGGATTCCCATCGACATCTAATGTGGTAATCACCGGATTCGCTTTCAATGCAGCGAGACCTGCAGCGCCAATTAAATTGTGACTTACATCTAACGTCGTAATTTTGGTTGTTTTTGCAAGGCTAGATGCTCCATCATCATGAATCGTATTGTGAGCAAGTGTTAAGTTCGTCAGAGAAGAAGATAATGCCAGCGCTGTTGCTCCTGCATCGCTGATTTGATTGCCACTGAGATCAAGCGATGTCACCGACATTTTTCCTAAAGCGGTGGCTCCCTCATCAGTAATCTGGTTATGAGACAAGCTTAAAGAATCAAGTCTTGCAGCAGCTAGAGCTTCTGCGCCTTGATCATCAATTTGATTGTAATCAAGATAAATGCAATCTACTTTCATAGCAGCAATTGTTTTTGCACCTTCATCGGTAATTTGATTATGAGCTAATGACAAAAATAACCAGAATCGTCCGGATAATGCTTTAACGCCAGCATCTGTTACATGGTTTCCATCAATATAGAGACTGAAGGGAGCAGCGGGACTTAATTTATTCAATATAGCCACGCCTTGGTCGCCTAAGTTATTGTAGCTAAGGTCAACAAACATAGGGTAAGACATATAGGTCACAATTTCTTTTGCACCATCGATGCCGATTTTATTGTGCCGAGCGGTGAAGTTATAAATACCAGGAAAGTTATCAACTATTTTAATAATGCCTTTATCAGTAATATTATTTTCATCAATATGAAGTTCCCCAAAGCTTTTTTTTCTGTGAGATAAAATTTCTGCACCTGCATCACCTAGATTGTTGGAACTAATATCCAGCACTTCGATAGAATTATTCGCAACTATGGCATTGATACCTTCTGCATCAAATTTGTTAGCTGCAATATAAAGATCTTGTAAGTCTGTGTCATTAGCAAGAGCTTCAACACCTGTAGACGTTATTTTATTATTGCTTAAGTCCATATAAGTAATATGATGATCTGCTCCAAGTGCTTTTGCCCCTACATCAGTGATGTTACAACCATTCAGATGAATGTATTGTATGATATTAACTTTTTTTGCTAACTCGATGGCTGTGTCATCTCCCACAGGATTGCCATTAAATTCGATAAAGGGAAGGTTCTTGAGTGCAGCCAGCTGTTTTCCACCGGCAGGTTGAATTTTATTGTTATCAATATAAAGATTAATAATGCTAGGATGTTGACTTAAAAAATTAATAATAGCAGGGACATCTTTATCTTCAAGACCGCAGGATTGTAACTGTAAACTCTGCCCCATATTGACATGATCATTGATGTTAGTAATACATGAGTTAGCAGATTCTGACGGCTGCGCATACGCAAATGAGGTGAGTAAAATACTTAATAAGCTGAAGCTAGCAAGAAATTTTTTGTGGTGCATATGATTCATCCTTAAATTCAAATAGAAATACCACTTTATAACAGTTTTCTCTGGATTAAAAAATCCTTTCTAATCTAAGCTTTGTTCTCTACTAATCTGAGTTCGGCGTTTTATGCCGTCATTGCGAGCGAGAGCGAAGCAACCTAGGATTTATTGCCCCTTTATGAGAAGCACAAAGCATAATACTTCATCAGCTTAATTCTTTTATAGCAACAATACAGCCTGGTTTGCTTCGCTCTCGCTCGCAATGACGGCATAAAACTCCCAGTTCAGTTTCTACTAGGATTCTCATTAAAATCAGACTGTGCAACATTCTCCAAAATCGCTATACTGATGAACTTTAAAATGAATGAGAACCGCCCCGATATGAGTAAATCGCTGTTTAAATCAACTTCGGTTGTGGCTAGCATGACCATGGTGTCACGCATTTTTGGTTTTTTGCGGGACATGGTGACAGCGCAAGTGTTCGGTGCGGCGGCGCAATTTGATGCGTTTTCGATTGCTTTCCGTATTCCCAATCTAATGCGGCGTTTGTTTGCAGAAGGTTCTTTTTCTCAAGCGTTTGTGCCGGTGTTATCTGAATATCAAAAAAATAAATCACATGAAGAAATCCAAGGTTTCTTGAATGCCGTTGCAGGCACGTTAGGGTTTATTCTGCTCTGCGTGACGATTGTCGGTGTATTATTTGCACCTTTCATTATACGCATTTTCGCTCCTGGATTTGACACATCAGGCCCGCGTTTTGATTTAGCTGTGATGATGTTGCGTATCACATTTCCCTATTTATTCTTGATTTCATTAACTGCTTTTTCAGGTGCTGTTTTAAATACTTACCATCGTTTTTGGGTAGCAGCTTTTACACCCGTATTATTAAATATTTGCATGATTTCAGCTGCGTTTTTTCTCTCACCTCGCATGCAATATCCCATTATTGGCTTAGCGTGGGGCGTTTTCATCGCCGGCGTTGTGCAGCTACTTTTTCAAGTTCCTTTCTTGAAGCATTTGCATTTAATTCCAAGACCTATAGTCAGTTTTCGCAATAATGGTGTGATGCGAGTGTTAAAACTGATGGGACCGGCGATATTTGGGGTGTCTGTCTCACAAATTAATCTCTTGCTCGATTCGGTGTTCGCATCATTTTTGGTGGTTGGCAGCGTCTCTTGGCTCTATTTCTCTGACCGTTTAATGGAATTTCCTCTCGGCGTAATTGGGGTTACATTTTCGACGGTCATTTTACCGCATTTGTCGCGTCATCATGCCAGTGAATCGCATGAAGAATTTTCTCATACGCTTGATTGGGCATTACGCTGTGTGTTGCTTGTTGGTATTCCAGCGGGGGTGATATTTGCTGTCATTTCAGGACCCTTGCTTAGCACGTTGCTCCAGCGTGGTCATTTTAACGCGTATGATGTGATGATGGCCCGAAAAAGCTTATCGATGTTTGCATTAGGCATTGCGCCATTTATGTTAGTTAAAATTCTCGCCGCTGGTTTTTACGCTCGGCAAGATTTACGCACGCCAGTTCGCGTTGGTATTGTGGCGATGGTTTCCAACATGATATTTAACGTCATTTTAATTTGGCCATTAAAACATGCGGGGATTGCTTTAGCGACTTCATTAGCAGCTGCCCTAAATAGCGGGTTATTATTTTATTTTTTACGACAAAAAAAAATCTATATTCCACGCGATGGTTGGGGATTCTTTGGATTTCGATTGTTTGCAGCAAATGCGGTGCTTGCGGTGTGGTTATGGTTTGGCTCAGGCGATATGCAAAGCTGGGTGACTCACCATTCACTCTGGCGTGTTACTCACTTGTTTGGATTATTGGTTTCAGCAGCAGTAGTTTACTTAGGTTCTTTGTGGCTGGCGGGGGTGCGTATGCGTGATGTATTGATACCGCAGCGGCAGCCGTTAACCTTATGACAAATCTGCATTTACGATAAGACTACTTTGTCCTTGCTAGCCACCTTGTCTTGGAGTTGCAGCCTTTTCTTCTGCTCTGGTAATTGTTGGCAGAATTCCCAACGGTTTCGCAGCACTGCTCATCTGTTCAAGGATGCTTTTCATGGACCGTCTGGTGTCATTATAGCTGACTTCGTATTTGCGCAGCATTTCTTGGTATTTTGCGATTTCAAGTGCTGCTGATTCTAGCTGGTTAACGAGTTGTTTGCTGGTTGCTGCATCAAGATTTTTTCCATTAACAGCTGCGAAGATATTTTTTACGTCGGCCAGAAATTTTATTTCATATGTGTCGAGAGTCTGTGATAGTTGTTTATTTTCGGTCGAGTCTTTTTCTGCATCTTGCAGCAGAGGAGTCGTTGTTTTGGTAAATAAGCCATGCGCTTGGCGTGCGGGATCAGTCGGAATCGCTTTAATTTTATCGAGTAATGTTTTGATGTCGTTACCGAGGTTATCCAATAAGGTAAGACTTTCGAATTTTGCAACGATAGCGCCCACTTTGCTACTGAGCAGCGTGGCCTTTCGCTTGGCCATGTTATTATCCAGTACATCACCCATGTTTAATTGCCCAGCAGCTAACCCAAGCATAATCTTTGTCGAAGATCCGCCTTTAACTGCTTCACCTGAAGATACTCTAGTTGCTGACATTGGAACCTCACCCCGTATTGCTTATCTATTAAGAATAGCACTTTTACAAATAAGCGGGTATATGCGTATAATCTCGCGCTTATATCCGAAAGATTTTCCTGAGGAATCAAGGTGAAAGCAAGGCTTATTCGTGGCTTAGATAACATTATTCCGGCTCCCGCCGGCAGAGTTATTACGATTGGGAACTTTGACGGCGTTCATCTTGGCCATCAAGCTTTGTTGGCTAAAGTGCGCGAAAAGGCTCAGGATTTGAAGCTACCATCATTAGTGATGACATTTGAGCCGCAACCCTTTGAATTTTTTGCTAAAGGAAAATGTGCCCCGCGGTTGACACGTTGTCGGGAGAAGTTCTGCTTATTGACTCAATATGGCATTGACCAAGTCTTGGTGGTGAATTTTAATGAACAATTTGCTGCAGTCTCAGCCGACCAATTTACCCATGAAATTTTGGGTAACGCGCTACGAGCGAAATATGTTATGGTCGGAGATGATTTTCGTTACGGGCATGCACGCCAAGGCAGTTTTGCCACGCTAAAAGAGGCAGGCAAGCAGATCGGTTTTGAAGTTGCGGAAATGCCAACTGTCGTATTTTCCGGTGAGCGAGTGAGCAGTACGCGGGTGCGGAATGCTCTGCTTAACGCGGACCATGTTTTAGCTGAACAATTGCTTGGCCGCCCTTATGCAATGATAGGCCGAGTTGTGCACGGTGATAAACGCGGTCGCACATTAGGTTTTCCAACGGCGAATATTTACTTGCATCGTGCTGAAACACCTGTACATGGAATTTATGTGGTGCGTATGCACGGCATTGCAAATAAACCCTTACCAGGAGTTGCAAATGTTGGCACACGTCCAGCCGTGGGTGGAACGCGTAGTTTATTAGAAGTGTATTTATTTAATTTTTCGCAAGAAATTTATGGCCGGCATGTTAGCGTAGAATTTTGTGAAAAATTACGTGATGAAGAATATTACCCAAATTTAGAGTTACTGACAGAACAAATAACCAAAGATGCGGCAAAAGCGCGTCATTATTTTGAAATGCGTGGAGAGTTGTAATGAGTGATTATAAAGATACGTTAAATTTACCGAAAACTGATTTTCCCATGAAAGCGAATCTTGCACAGCGCGAACCAACATTATTAAAAAAATGGGAAGACATTAATCTTTATCAAAAACTCCGCGCGCAAGGTCAATCACGTCCACGTTTTATTTTGCACGATGGCCCTCCTTATGCGAATGGTCACACGCACATGGGTCATGCAGTTAACAAAACATTAAAAGATATTGTCGTCAAAGCAAAAACATTTTCCGGCTTTGATGTTCCATATGTGCCTGGTTGGGATTGTCACGGTTTACCGATCGAATTAAAAGTGGAATTGAAAGTGGGTAAACCAGGGCGAAAAGTGACTGCCACAGAATTTCGGCAAGCTTGCCGCGAATATGCAGCGACTCAAATTGATATTCAACGCACCGAATTTAAACGTTTAGGCGTGTTAGGTGATTGGGAAAATCCTTACATCACGATGAATTTTAAATATGAAGCAGACACGATTCGCAGTCTGGCAAAAATCATGCGTAACGGCCATGTGCAAAAAGGGTATAAGCCAGTTTATTGGTGTTTGGATTGCGCATCTGCACTAGCAGAAGCTGAAGTGGAATATGCAGATAAAACTTCCCCTGCAGTGGATGTGCGTTTTGCTGTAGTAGATGAAAAAGATTTTCTAGCGCGCTTCGGTAACGTTTCAGCGAAAAATATCTCAATTCCCATTTGGACAACAACTCCTTGGACATTACCTGCGAACCAAGCGGTTGCATTGAATGCGGAAGTTGAATATGTGTTAGTGGAATGTGATGGAAAAGAATGCTTGCTAGTTGCAGAGCCGTTGCTACCCAATATTTTAAAACGGTATGACATTCAACACCATCGTGTGGTGGGAAAAATTCGCGGTGAAAAATTGGAAAATGTTCAACTGCGCCATCCATTTGCGGGACGACAAGTTCCAGTTGTTTTAGGCGAACACGTTACAGTTGAGTCGGGAACAGGTGCTGTGCACACTGCGCCTGCGCACGGTATAGAAGATTATGATATTGGTAAAAAATATAATTTACCGTTAGAAAATCCCGTCGCTGATGATGGTTGTTATATTTCAACAACGCCGATCGTTGCGGGGAAACATGTCACGCAAGCGAATGATATTATCATTGAAACATTAAAAGAAAATCATGCGTTATTACATTTAGCAAAATTTTCTCACAGTTATCCGCATTGCTGGCGGCACAAAACACCGTTGATTTTCCGTGCAACACCGCAATGGTTCATCAGCATGGAAAAAAATCAATTACGCGCCATGGCGCTGGATGCGATAAAGCATGTCAATTGGGTGCCAAGTTGGGGTCAAAAGCGTTTTTATTCTATGATGGAAGGGCGTCCCGATTGGTGTATTTCACGACAAAGAACTTGGGGTGTGCCGATCGCGTTATTTTTACATAAAGAAACAACAGAGCCGCATCCCAATTCAGTGGAATTAATGGAAAAAGTGGCACAGCGTGTTGAGCAGACAGGAATTGAAGCGTGGTATGAACTCGATGCAAAAGAATTATTGGGTGATGATGCAGAAAATTATGTGAAATGCCGCGATATTTTAGATGTTTGGTTTGATTCGGGTGTGACGCATGAATGTGTGTTGCGCGAAAATCCTAATTTAGGGTTTCCCGCCGACTTATATTTAGAAGGTTCAGATCAACACCGTGGTTGGTTTCAATCATCCATGCTGACTTCGCTCGCAATCAACGAACAAGCGCCTTACAAAACCGTATTGACGCACGGTTATGTGATCGATCTTGAAGGCCGTAAAATGTCTAAGTCATTGGGCAATGTGATTGCACCAGAAAAAGTGATTCAATCATTGGGTGCGGATGTGTTGCGTTTGTGGGTTGCATCAATTGATTATCGCGCTGAAATTAATGTGTCTGATGAAATTCTCACACGGACTTCTGAAACTTATCGTCGTTTGCGCAATACAGCACGATTTTTGTTAGCGAACTTAGAAGGTTTTGACCCAGAAAATAATTTAGTCGCGCCTGAAAAAATGTTAGCGTTAGATAAATTTATCGTCAATAAAGCGCGCACACTGCAAGATGAAATAATTCAAGCATATGATGCATATCAATTTCATTTGATCTATCAAAAAATTCATTATTTCTGCACGGTGGATTTAGGCAGTTTTTATTTGGATATTATTAAAGACCGTCAATATACAACACCGACGAATAGTCTTGCGCGTCGTTCTGCGCAGAGTGCCATGTTTCATATTGCAGAAGCGTTGGTGCGTTGGCTGGCGCCGATATTAAGCTTTACAGCAGAAGAAATTTGGCAATATCTACCAGGTAAACGCAATGAATCAGTGTTTTTAACGACGTGGTATGCATTTCCTGCATTGGCAGAAGATCGTGTGATGAACCAAGTGTATTGGGAAAAACTACGAGAAGTGCGTGATGCAGTAAATAAAGAAATTGAGGCGCAGCGTAATGCTGGAAAAATTGGCTCCGCGTTGGAAGCAAGTGTGCAATTGTATTGTGATGATGAATTAAAATCGCAATTGGATAAGCTAGGCGATGAATTAAGATTTTTCTTGATAACCTCAGGTGCGGAAGTGCAATTTGCGAATTCTAGTTTGCCGAATGATGTGATTGCAACGGATGTGGCGGGATTGTCAGTGAAGGTAAATGCGCTGAGTTATGCGAAATGTGAGCGTTGTTGGCATCGACGTGAAGATGTGGGTGTCAATAAAGAGCATCCGACGTTGTGTGGGCGGTGTGTTGAAAATATTACTGGGGTGGGAGAAGTAAGAAGATATGCATGATATCCAATCAAAATCCAAATCCGGCCTAATCTGGCTCTGGGTCGCCGTCCTTGTGCTAATCACTGACCGCGTCGTAAAACATTTCGCACTAGTCTATTTACCGCCTTTTTCCGCTGTCCCGGTATTTCCGCATTTTGATTTAACACTGACGTACAATACTGGCGCCGCATTTAGCTTTTTAGATTCTGCTTCCGGTTGGCAAATTTGGTTTTTCGGTGTGATTGCCACCGTCGTCAGTATTGGAATTTTAACCTGGCTTTATCGTCTTTCTGCCAGTAATCGCTGGCTTTGCATTGCGTTAAATTTTATTTTAGGCGGCGCATTAGGAAATTTGTCCGACCGTCTTTTGTACGGAAGGGTAATCGATTTCCTCGATTTTTATCTCGGTAATTTGCATTGGCCAGCATTTAACATTGCCGACAGTGCCATTTGTATTGGCGCATTTATGTTGTTCATCGAAGCAGTTTTTTTCAAGCAGGCTCATTCAGAGCAGTGAATCGATAAAATTCTTCACTGTTGATGCCATAAATTCAAAATCAGGATTATAAGTTAAGCGTCGATGACGCTTGTTAATTAATTTGAATTGATAGAGCATCTTATCAATATAAATTCTCGGCCGATTATAAGCCCCATAAATAAATTTATTAAGATCAGTATGACTGGCGTAACAATAATTGCCTTGTTCCCCATAATGGAAATTTGTCGGTGTGATTGGCAAAGTGATATGAGAAAAATTAACGGCTCCTAATTCGGGGTAAACTGAATTACGTAGCGTAATGCGCGCATCTCCATTCGATTGTTTTTTAGCAGAGTATAACAGCATACGATTTTTTGGATTTTGCAAATGTGAAAAAATGGATAAATTTGCTTCGCTTGAGATCACTTCGTCTTGCTCACTTAATGCAATATAGATGGGTGTTTTTGCCCATTGCTTATAACCCGTATGTCTAATTTCTTGTGTGAGTAAATACAGTTGATAAATTGCATTAAATGGAATTGATTGATATCTGGCAAAATCATTTTCTGCTCGAATGCAAAACCAATTGGCACGTTGCCACTTTTTACTAAATTTTGGGGGTATATTGGTGATGCATGCAAACGGTGAGAGAATTCTAACCGCGGGAGAAATCATAATAACGCCAGCAATCGAAGGATGTTGGGCTGCGTGATGCAATGCTAAACTCGCGCCAGTGGAAAAGCCAACGAGAAAAATTTTCTCGACTTCGTTGGTGAAAGTGGCAACACCATAATTTACTGCTTGCAACCAATCATGATAATCAACGCCTAGTAGTGCGCCTGGTACAGTGCCGTGACCGGGCAATAAAATAGATCTCACTAAAAGACCTTGTTGACACAATTGATGGCCAATATCACGCATGACAAAAGGGGAATCAAATAAACCATGAACGAGTAATGCGCCATATTTATTTTTCTTGTCTGCGGGTGGCTGCAATTCGTAAGGCGTGTTCGCATCGATAATGCTTTCATTGTCTAGCTCAATGCGCCCTTTGGTAATGATTTGTTTACATTTTTTGATATACTCAGCAAAGCTTAAATGTAAGTCATGAATGGGATAATCAAGTTTTGGGTCAATAAATAATTTTGATTGGCTAACAGACATATCAATCTCCCTGAGATGATTTAAATGTACCACATATTTATCTTTCTAAGGAGTTTCAATGGCAAGTGCAACAGGTTTAGGCGATGTCGCAAGCAGTATTGCTCAGCCTATTGATATGGCAGGCCATCTTTTATCAGACGTGGCGTTATTGGTGGGCTTGGTTTGTTTAGTGGCTTCTCTGTTCCGTTACGTGCAGCATCGTAATAATCCGTTAGCCTTTCCATTAAGCACGGTGGTCGCGTTTTTTTTAATGGGCGCTGCTTTTGTTTGTTTTCCGATTGTATATAAACATTTTGAGCAACCTGAAACTACTAATCAATCACCGTCTACACAAACTCAAGCGTCAGGCGTTGCTGCACCTGTTGCAGTTATGTCAGGATCGGTCGCAGCTTCTTAATTACCGATGATAAGGATGATTTTGCAAAATACTCATCGCACGGTAAATTTGTTCTGCCAATACAATACGTACCAGCGGATGGGGTAAAGTAAGCGGGGAGAGTGACCATCGGAGTTCCGCTTTTTGTATGCAAGCAGCGGATAAGCCATCAGGGCCACCAATCAATAAATCAATCGGGCGGCTATGAATTTGCCATTGTTTTAGTTGGTTAGCTAATTGTTCCGTGTTCCACGACTGACCTTTTACATCCAACGCGATAACGTGGTTGCCAGGCTTGATGGCAGCTAATAATTTTTCACCTTCACGCTCAATTAAACGGGGGATATCAGAGTTTTTAGTACGTTTTTCTGCAGGAATTTCACATAATTCCAGCGTGCAGCCGCCAGTAAAACGTTTTGCATAATCTTGAAAGCCATCGGTTATCCATTGGGGCATTTTCGTTCCGATGGCTAGCAGGCGAATTAGCATTTATTTTCGCGTAATTCTTTGATGGGTTCCCATAAATCTTCTAAGTTATAAAATTCACGGGCAGTGGGAAGCATGACGTGCACGACAACATCAGCAAGGTCGACGATAGCCCATTCACCTTCACGTTCACCTTCCATTTTGATATAGCTGAGTTTACTTGCCTTGGCTTTAGCCACAACATTTTCAGCGATGGATTTGACGTGTCGGGTTGAGCGTCCGGTGCAGATAATCAGGGTGTCGGCGATAGTCGTTAAACCTCTGACATCTAGAACGACTGTATCAATTGCTTTTAAATCATCGAGTGCTTCAATTGCGATTTGCTGTAATTGTTCTGTATTCATTCTTTCGTATTCACCTCTCTTTGTACAACAAGGTCATTATATATGACTGATGCTATAGACGCCATGTTGTTGGATGTAACGATAAACACTGTCCGGCAATAAAAAGCGCGGGCAGCGGCCAGACGCAATTTGCTTACGGATATCGGTTGCTGAAATTTCCAACGGAGTTACAGGGTGTAAGAGAATGTTACCAGCCAATGTTTCTTGTAAAGCTAACGGATTGTTTTTTAAGCGTTGTTTTAATAAATTTGCCACCACGCCCGTCTGCGGTAATTGATATTGCGGGCGATGCGCAATGACTAAATGGGCAAGAGTCAGAATATCTTCCCAGCGATTCCAGCTGGGAAATCCTAATAATGCATCGATTCCCATAATTAAACAAAGCGGTGTGCTGGGTAACTGTTTACGCAAGGTTTCCAGCGTATCAATCGTGTAAGAGGGCCCTTTGCGCTGAATTTCACAATCATCCACGACCAACGCAGTTTCACCTTCAATCGCGCAGCGTACCATGGCTAAACGGTCTTTCGGGGAAGCGACTGGCAATTTACGGTGTACGGGTTGATAGCAGGGTATAAGGCGAACTTCTGCAAGTTCTAACGCTTGGTGTAATTCAAGGGCTGTACGCAAATGACCGAAATGCACGGGGTCAAATGTGCCGCCTAAGATGCCGATGGGTTTTTGTAAGTGATCCATAAGTTAAATATAGCATATCTCTAAAGTTTAGATCCTATTTTGGTAGGAGGAGCGGCATTTTCATTAGCTTGTAATGGCGTTGTTGCATAAATCAAGATTCGTCGTTGCGAGGAGCGCTTTTTGCGACGAAGCAATCCAGTTATTTATGCATTGTTCAGAAGCTGGATTGCTTCGGCCTGAAAAGCGGCCTCGCAACGACGATTTTTTTGTGCAAGTTTTGATTTATGCAACAACGCTGCTTGTAATATAAACCGTTCTAGCTCATTCCATACAGAACCATCTTCAGCGCCTTTAATCATCCGGTCGATTTGCGCCGCATGCATCAATTGCTCACGCACGCTTAGCAAAGAATTTCGCTGTAAATAAGCGCGTACACTAGGTTGTCTTTTTTCCCAAATCCGAAATTGGCTAAATAATGCGGACAATGTTGTGCCGCGTTGTGTTTGTTGCATAATTTCAGCCAGCGTTCGCAATTCACGCGTGATGGCCCATAAAATTAACGTGGGCTCGGTATCTTCACCGCGCAGATGACTTAAAATTCGCAGCGATCGTTTTTGGTTGCCGGTAAGCAAGCTGTCAACTAAGTTATAAATATCAAAACTCGCATTATCAGTCAGAATATTTTCTAGTGTAGTTTCATCAACTGTATCTGTAATGAGTCGAAGTTTTTCCAGTTCTTGTGCCGCGGCCAACAAATTTCCTTCAACATGATCCGCCAGTTTCTGCGCGGCAGATTTAGATATTTTTAATTGAATTTTTTGCGCACGCTGCATAATCCATTGAGGAAATTGTTCTGCATTAATCGGCCAAATTGGAATGACAACGCCATTTTTTTCTAACATTTTGTACCAGGCGGTTTGCTCGATTTTTTTATCTAATTTATTGGCGGAAATGAGTAAGAGTGTATCGGCAAGCGGTTTTTCCGCGTAACTTTTTAGCGGCTCACTATTGGACTGATTGATTTTCACATTGCGTAAATCTAATTCCAAAATGCGTTTGCTTGAGAATAAAGACATGCTATGAGCATTTGCATATAAGTGATTTCCCCAGTCTGCGTTTGAATCAACTGGAATACGGACACGCTCAGAATAACCTGCTTTTACAGCAGTTTGACGCAGTAAATCCAAAGCTTCTTGCATTTGCAACAAATCGTCGCCGCTGATGAAATAAATCGGCGCCAATTGTTTGGTGAGATGTTGAGACAATTGCAAATAAGGCAGTTTCATGGCTTTTTATGCTGCTCCAATTCAGCTGTGACATCGCGCGAAGTGATACGGCTAATAATGTCATAAATAATCGGTTGATGCATTTGCGCATATAAATTATCAGCTTCATTGCTGCCGCCAAGAATTTGATCGGCTGCGACAGTTAGCACGCGAGTTTCACTGACGGTTTGTTGTTCGACAGTTGTTTTACCCTGCGCATTCAACAATTGAAATGTAGCGGTTAAAACTAAATTATATTGGCGCGTTTGCTGGGTGCCGCTGACGCTTAATAATTGTTGTCCTTTATCAACATGTAAAATATTAATCGTGATATCCGCATCTTTTGGTGAAGTGGCGATATAAGTCCCCGATGTTTTGAAATAATTTTCTAAGCCGAGCGCGAGCCAACCATAGGGATCATTGGTTTTAATATAAACGCTTTGCATATTTGGTGGCAATGTTACTTCGCCACGCGGATGAAAACCGCAACTTGTCAGCAGCAACGTGAGCCATACTAAAATTATTTTTTTCACCTAGGGTTTTTCTCCTGTCACGATATTCACTAATTTTCCTGGCACCGTAATAATTTTACGGATTAATTTATCTGCGATAGTTTGTTGAACTTTTGCGTCACTCGCAGCAATTTCTTCAATTGCTTTTGTATCTGCGTGTGTCGGAACTTTAATGCGTGTGCGTAGTTTACCGTTAATTTGTACGACTAATTCCACTTGATCAACGGTGAGCGTCGCAGGGCTTCCTTTCGGCCACGAAGCGTGGATAATTGCGCCGGTGTAGCGTAAATCTTCCCACAATTGATGTGTCATGTGCGGTGCAATGGGCGCTAATAAGCGTAGCAGCAGACTGGTTCCTTTGTGAATAATTTGTGGTTTGATATCCGCTTGTCGATTGGTCGCATCAGGTATTTTGACTAACAAATTAAATAATTTCATGCAGCCAGACACAACGGTATTGAACTGTAAGCGTTCGTAATCAAATTTAATTTGCTCAACCACAGCAAATAATTGGCACAAGACTTCACGTTGATTTACTTCAGCACTTTCCCAATCCACATTTAACATACCGGGCTCACCCATGCTGTTTACTTCAGCAATGAGTGCGCGATGCTCATGCGCAAATGCCCAAATGCGTTTTAAGAAACGGTGCGCACCGTCAACGCCACTATCAGACCACTCAAGACTTTGTTCAGGCGGTGAAGCGAACATCATAAATAAACGTACAGTGTCTGCGCCAAAACGTTCAATCAAAGGTTGCGGATCAATGGTGTTACCTTTTGATTTTGACATTTTGATGCCTTGATTCAACACCATGCCTTGCGTTAATAAACGTGTGAAAGGTTCATCTGAATTTAATAACCCTTCATCACGCATGGTTTTATGAATGAAGCGTGCATAGAGCAAATGCATCACGGCATGTTCAATTCCGCCAATGTATTGATCAACTGGCACCCAATAATTGGCGCGTCCATCCAACATGGATTGATCTTGTTTTTTAGAAGCAAAACGCGCGTAATACCAAGAGGATTCAAAAAACGTGTCAAACGTATCCGTTTCTCGCGTCGCTGGTTTGCCGCATTGTGGACAAGTTGTTTGAAAAAATTCTGGCATTGATTTAAGTGGTGAAATAATGCCTTCAAAGTGAATTTTTTCTGGTAACACTACCGGTAAATCTTTTTCTGAAACTGGCACTGCGCCACATTCGGTGCAATTAATCATCGGGATTGGTGTGCCCCAATAGCGTTGGCGTGAAACACTCCAGTCACGCAGTCGATAATTAATTTTTCGTTGCCCTAATTTTTTTTGTTCGAGGTGATCAATAATTTTTTTGCTGGCAATAGTTGATTCCATGCCGGTGAATTCAGCTGAATCAATTAGTTTTCCTGCTTGTGTGTAAGCTGCTTTATTGAAATCCCAAGAATCTTTGCCAACAATGACTTGTTGTATTGGCAATTGATATTGCTGTGCAAATTCAAAATCACGTTGATCATGTGCAGGCACTGCCATCACAGCACCAGAGCCATAATCCATCACCACAAAATTCGCCACCCAAATCGGTAATTTTTTCTGTGTTAACGGATGCACGGCAAATAATCCCGTCTGCATGCCGCGTTTTTCTAAGGTGGCTAAGTCAGCTTCAGCGACTTTGATATTGCGGCATTCATCTAAAAATGTTTGTAATTTAGGATTGTGCTCGGCCATTTCTTTAGCAAGTGTATGTTGCGGTGCAATTGCAATATAAGTGACACCAAATAAAGTGTCGGGGCGAGTGGTGAAAATAGTTAAATTTTCTTTTCGATCGGCGATTGAAAAATTCACTTCCACGCCTTCAGAACGCCCAATCCAGTTACGCTGCATGGTTTTAACTTGTTCTGGCCAAGCAGTGAGTTTATCTAAGTCATCAATTAATTCATCCGCGTACGCCGTGATTTTAAAAAACCATTGCGGAATTTCGCGTCTTTCCACTAACGCGCCAGAGCGCCAACCGCGCCCATCAATGACTTGCTCATTCGCTAAAATAGTTTGATCGACAGGATCCCAATTCACTTCCGCATTTTTTTTATAGACCAAGCCTTTTTTATAAAGTTGTAAAAAAAACCATTGTTCCCAGCGATAATAACGCGGATTGCACGTCGCAATTTCGCGGCTCCAGTCATAGGCAAAACCTAATGTTTTTAATTGCCCGCGCATGTAATCAATGTTTTTGTATGTCCATTCGGCTGGGGGAATTTTATGTTGGATTGCAGCATTTTCTGCAGGCAGACCAAATGCATCCCAACCCATTGGCTGCATGACGTTTTTGCCTAACATGCGTTGATAGCGAGAAACTACGTCACCGATGGTGTAGTTGCGAACATGTCCCATGTGCAAGCGGCCGCTTGGGTAGGGGAACATCGATAAACAATAAAATTTTTCTTTATTGGAATCTTCAACAGCTTGAAATGAACTGCGTTCATCCCAAAAACGTTGGGCTTCAGCTTCTACTCTTTTCGGGTCGTATTGGTCGTCCATAAATTTCTCAGAAAATAATTGTTATAAGTTTTGTAGGATACAGTAATGTGATGGTGTCTGTCATGAGGGACCTGTTCATTGTCTGCATTAAAATACAGCTGTTTTTACTGATTTTTATGGGGCTGAGCGGTAGGGAGGGCTCCCGCAGTGCTTGCACTGCGGGATACCCGTAGCGATGGGGCCCCATAAAAATCAGTAAAAACAGCTGTATTTTAATGCAGGAGCTCTGGTTATTTATTCCTTCTAAAAACCGCTTTCAACAGAAATCCAAGCACAATCAATAACACCGGATCCATTCGGAAATATTGCCACGGTGTTCTGCCTTCAGTTGGCTGAACCGTATCCGTTAATACATACGGTTGGTGCTGAGGCGCTCTGCTTTGAATTTTCCCGCGCGAATCAATTACAGCAGTAATACCGTCATTTGAAACAAAAAGAACTGGGCGTCCCATTTCCAGCGCACGCATTTGTGCCATTTCCAAGTGTTGCGGCTGGGCAACGGAGTTGCCAAACCAAGCATCATTACTAACCGTCAGCAGCATGTTGATATGTTTGTTATTCGATCCGACCAATTCGGGGAAGGCAATTTCATAACAAACAAAGGGTGCAATTTTAAGCCCATTTGCAGTCAATAACTTGCCCGTTTCTTTGCCGGAGACAAATTCTGACATTGGTACATTTAAAATATCTAACAAACCGTGCAGCCACCGATGAAAGGGAACATATTCACCGAATGGGACTAAGCGACGTTTTAAATAAAATCCGTCTCCTGCGCCAAGTGCAATTACTGCATTGTAGTAGCCACTGTTATCAGCTAATGCTATGGGAATGCCAGTGATGAAAGTGGTGTGATGCTGCAGCGCAGTAAAGCCTATATCATTCATAAAATCTTGGGCACTTTGTAATGTGACTGGTACAGCTGACTCAGGCCAGATGATGATTTGGCTATCCCAATGAGGTTGAGTGAGTGACACATAGCGGTCGATGGTGGTTTGCACACTGTCAGACGACCATTTGATTTGTTCAGGAATACTTCCCTGCACTAAACTGACTTTGATCGGTGCCCCCTTAGTTTGAGTCCAAGGAATAAAACTTAAGCCCCAACCGATTAGCCAAATGAGTGTGAGAAATAATACGCTGCGATAAATCAGTTTAATTTGCTTTTTTTCGGTAATGAGATTGATTAATAAACCAGCTGTCAACATCACGGCCAGGGACACACCGTATACGCTCAAGAGTGGGGCATATCCACGGAGCGGTGAATCAATTTGACTATATCCGATGAATAACCAAGGGAAGCCAGTAAAAATCCAGCTTCGCACCCATTCCATCGTGACCCAGATGGCGGGAAAGGCGCAGACTAATTTGGCAAAATTTGTTTTCGGAAAAAAACGATTGAGTAAATAACCGGTAGCGGCGGGAAATAACGCTAAGATTGCGATAAAACCTGCGGTAATAAAACCCGCTAAAAAAATCGACGCGTTACCATAGGTGTGAATACTGATGTAGACCCAATAAACGCCTGTGCCAAATAATCCCACGCCAAATAACCAGCCGCGAAAAAAAGCGCGTGCACGCGAAACGCCAAGCCATGTGCTGAGTAAAATTGCAGCAGACATGATTGCGAATGGATAAATGCCAAAGGGAGCAAATGCAAATGTGAGTAACATACCAGCGATTAAAGCGGCGCCATCAGTTAGCAGTGGAAAAATTTTAGTTCGTTTCATTTGAGTTCACATGGTTAGATAAAAATGTGAGCCAGTGTAGCGGATGGCGCGTGCACTGTCATCTTGGGATTAAAACAACACAAAGTTGTTCACAAAAAAATCTAAATGTAAAAAAATTACATTTATTCCTTGAGCAAATTTTTTTTTTTTGTTAGGTTACGCCCTCAGATTTATTTTGCGTCATCTTTTTCTCTAAGTAATCTTGCGCATTAATTCTGCAAAAAAAACGGCAGGAAGCTGTATTGAGCAGCTTTTTGGCGTTTTTTTATTTTATTTGAGATGAAGAAACTAATAACTTTTGGGAGGATCCCCATGAAACGAAAGCTTACGCCGTTAGCAATCAGTTTGTGCATGTTAGGATTAGTATCCGCGCCTGCATTTGCTGCAGCCAGTAACAGCAATGTTTCTGATCGCACACAAGCATTAGAACAACAAGTTGCAGAATTACAAAAAGAAGTCGCTGCGTTAAAACCGTATGCAACAACTTCAACAGTTAGCCATAAGAAGCGTCATCATGCTAAGCAAGCGGTTAATCAATCACTTAATCAAGCTGCCGCAGATAATGCAATCGATAATTCAGCGCCTATTTCAGGTGTTTCAAATTTACCGAATAGTGGCACAAAGTACCTACCGGTCGATCTTGACGTGCCAGGACAATCTTTCGTATCAAGCGGACCTTACATCGGTATTCCATTGGAATATTCCGGCAGTAACTTGATTATTAATAACCCATCCATCGACCAAGACGTTACGTTGTTAAAAGTGCGTGAAAATATTCATCGACGATTGCAAGGGTTGGGAATTCAAGAAGAGCCAGATCATGCCCACGTTTTGTTGAGCGGTATCGTTGAAGGCCAAGCAGCTTATCAAAATAACGGCACCGGTGCGGATAACAGCAGCATTGATTTAACTAGCGCTGGTATCGATGCTTACATTTTAGGTCCTAGCAACTGGCTGTCATCTTTGATCTCGCTCCAATACGATAACTTTACTGGTGCGAGCGAAGGTACGTTTAATTCAAATACGCGTTCTCTTAACTCACGTGTATTTGTTAACCAAGCGTTCGTGACAATTGGTGATTTTATGCGGACTCCAGTCTATGGTACGTTCGGTCAAATTAACGTTCCATTTGGTCGTTACAGTTCAAACATGGTCACTCCACCTTTAACCAGATTATTGGCTAAAGTAAAAGCACGCGCAATTATCTTAGGTTACCAGCCGCAAAAAGATGATGCTTTATACTCTGCGGGTTACATTTTCCAAGGCGATAGCCACGTTGGTAATGCTAGTCGTGTTAACAACGGCGGTATTGATTTGGGCTATCATTTCAAACAAGGCGCGTACAGTGCTGACTTCGGTGGCGGTTTAATTGCTAATATCGCTGATTCAGTGGGTATGCAATTTGTTGGTAACTCCACAGCTAACTTTAATGGTTTTGGCGGTACAGGTATGACCGGTAATGAGAAAATTGCTCACCGTGTACCAGCATACGATATCCACGGTTTGGCACAATTAGGTGATTCTGTCGATTTGTTAGGTGAATTTGTTTCAGCGACAACACGTTTCAGTGCATCTGATATGACAATGAATAATCATGGTGCTAGACCAGAGGCATTGGATGCTCAAGCTGCATATACTTTTAACGCATTTTCTAGACCTAGCTCTCTTGCAGCAGGTTATGGTTTTACCAAGGATGCGTTAGCAGTTGGCTTGCCAGGGCAACGTTGGTCTTTAGTGTTTAACACCTCCATTTGGAGAGACACACTACAAAGTTTAGAATTCCGTCACGATATCCTTTATGCAGCAGGCGATTCTGCAACGGGTTCGACTGTGCCGGCAGCTGCTTCTCTCGGTGGCAATGATAACGCTCTCACTGCACAGTTTGACGTTTATTTCTAAGCATTATCATCATCATGGGCCTTGTGTTTTACAAGGCCCAATTTTTTTGCATCACACTAATTTTCGCAAATTTTCTAAATACGTTTCTTCATCCGCCATTTTTCCTGATTGTTGAGCTTCCCATAATAATTGTGCGAGACACTCAAACATTTTATGCTCGATCTTGCAAATGTTGGCAAAGCGTTTCATAAATTGCAGTCACACCCGCAGGACGATTTGTTTTAATTTGTTCGCGAATCGCGAGATGTAAACTTAAATGTAAAAATGGATTTGTTTCGTCAAAATCCACCGTTTGATATTGCTCGGGATTATCTAACAACACTTGGTATTCGGGGTGAAATAAAATGATATCGATCAATTGTGCTTCGAGCTGTTCTAGCGGTAATTTTTCTTGGTGTTTGCGCCAAGCTTCAAAAAATATTTTACGCATTGCGTCGCGATCAGATGAAAACATATTATGCCTTGGTCTTGTCAGGAAATTCGCACAAATCATTAATAATGCAATCAGGACAATGCGGTTTGCGTGCAGTGCAAACATAGCGGCCATGGAGAATCAACCAGTGATGTACATCGTGCAAAAATTCTGGCGGAATATTTTCTAGTAATTGTTTTTCCACAGCTAATGGCGTTGTGCCTTTCGCTAAACCAATGCGTTGTGCTACACGAAAAATATGTGTATCCACCGCGATTGTTGCGTGGCCAAAATAAGTATTCAAAATGACATTTGCCGTTTTTCGCCCCACACCTGCTAATGATTCAAGTGCTTCGCGATTATCCGGCACTTTCCCCTGGTATTTTTCCACTAAGATGCGACAAGTACTCATGATGTTTTTTGCTTTGCTGTTGTAAAGACCAATGGTTTTCACATATTGCTTAAGTTTAGTTTCGCCAAGCGCCAGCATTTTTTCCGGGGTATTGGCAGCTTCAAATAATGCTTTTGTCGCTTTATTTACAGAGATATCTGTCGCCTGAGCAGACAGAATAACCGCTATCAAGAGTTCAAAAGGATTATGATAAACCAGTTCCGTTGTGGGCTTTGGGTTTGCCTGTCGAAAACGTTGAAATATTTGGCGGATTTTATTGGGATTCATACGGTTAAAAAAGATTTTAATAATCCCAGCATTGTACAGTATAATCTCGCCTCATTGTAGGTTATTGAAGGTAAATCCATGTTACAGCCCAACCCATACATCAGCGTCGTAATCCCTGTTTATAATGAACAGGAAAACCTGGAAGAATTATACCGCCGTTTAACGACTGCGATGGATAAGATCGGGAAGACTTACGAGATTATTTTAACCAATGATGGCAGTGCAGATCGTTCGAGTGAAATTCTGAAAGAATTACACGCGCGACGTCCACAGCAAATCCGCGTTATTGAATTTAATGGTAATTTTGGCCAACACATGGCAATCATGGCAGGTTTTGAGCGCGTGCGTGGTGAAATTGTGATTACCATGGATGCTGACTTACAAAACCCGCCAGAAGATATTTATAAGCTGGTTGCTGCTATGGAAGCGGGTCACGATGTGGTGAATACTTATCGTGAAGGCCGCCAAGATTCTTGGTGGCGTTTGTTTGTTTCCAGTATGCATAACAAGCTGCGTGCTTGGATGATGCCGAAGTTAAAGATGAAAGATGAAGGCTGCATGTTACGTGCTTATCGTCGCAATATTGTGGATTTAATGGTTTCTACTGGTGAATCAACCACATTTATTCCTGCATTAGCATTAAATTATGCGAGCAATCCGACAGAAGTCGGCGTGGCGCATGAACAACGTTTTGCTGGAACGTCGAATTACAACCTATATAAACTCATCCGTTACAATTTCGATTTAGTCACGGGTTTTTCCGTGTTTCCATTACAAGTATTCACCATGATAGGCATGTTGATTTCTTTCTTAAGCTTTGTCTTCGTGATGTTTTTGATTGTTCGCCGCTTGATTGTGGGTCCAGAAGTTGAGGGTGTTTTTACCTTATTCGCGATTATGTTTTTCTTACTCGGTATCGTATTGCTAGGTTTGGGTGTCACTGGTGAATACATTGGTCGTATCTATCAAGAAGTGAGAAAGCGACCGCGTTTTGTGGTGCGGG
>Ga0207089_1005_pt2 | contig 63001 bp, 55 predicted proteins | sample Alteio_BWMinHeat_49_FD_153571 | JGI IMG/M metagenome (GOLD analysis project Ga0207089, IMG submission 153571) | Enriched cells from forest soil in Barre Woods Harvard Forest LTER site, Petersham, Massachusetts, United States -... | ecosystem: Environmental > Terrestrial > Soil > Temperate forest >...
AAATGGGTTACTGCTGTTAGGTAAAAATGGTTATTCTAAAGAAATCAACACTTGTTGTTGAAGCAGAGATTCTGGAATGATATTTAAATAATTATTTTCAATAGCATATCGGGCCATCTACTCCACCCCTATATCAATTAATTTAATCCAGCCTAGTCCTAGGGGATGCTTGGTTTTCTAATACTTCTTTTCTTATTTGATCAAGGAATTTTTTCTGTTGGCTAAGCACACTTTTATCTACGGCAGGAAGTTTTCTAATCGCATTATCACAGCATTGATCAAATCGAGAAAATTTCTCTCCCTTTGCTCGCGGAATTCTATGGTCTTCAATAGATTTAACGACTGCCCTGATGGCAAACACAGCTACATCTTCTGTAAATGATTTACTTTCTGATGTCATTTTTATATTTTCTTCTAATGCTTGCAAAACAGCTTCGGCACGCTTAATCTCATCTGCGATATTTTTCTTATTTACATTTTCAATAAATTCTACCAACTCTTTTCTTAATAAATGAAAATACGTGGTTGCTAATAACTGTATATTAATTTCTCTTGCCTTTTCTTTAGTTGAAAATAACCCTAAAAGATGACTTGGCGGTTGCTCCTTTGAAGATAATTCAGTCTTTCTAAGTGAAGTAAAGCCATGCTCTTTAGCTTTGTTCATCCCATCATTTATTTCATTATACAATTCATTCACTGTATAACCATCAAATCGATTGGGATCTTCAAATATTGCTGGCGGAAAACCATTCTCTAGCAATAATTTATTAACAACCAAAAAAACAATGGTTCTTACATTCCCATCGTCAAATGGATGCAATAAATCTGCTTGATGTGCAAAGTCAGCAATGGCTTTTATTATTAATTCTGAATTGCCATTTGATGAAGCGATATTTTGGTAGTATTTGTTAATTAATTTTTGTAATTCATCTATAACTTCTGATTGGTTTTTTAATTTTCCGTAACGTACTAAACGAATATCACCATAATTCTCTGAAAACTTATAAGTATCACTTGTAATCTCATCAATATCATCGCCTTCAAGAGGAATTCCATACTCTGTTTTGACCTCAAAAAAAGCAGCACGATCCTTTTGCATTAATATCATTTCTTTAAATCCAGCATCACTCACATTTGCTATTGAAAGAGCGAACTTTCCTGCTGTATGTTCAGAAGCAACGTCTTTGCTAAACATAGGTCCTTGTCGTTTTTTAACTCCATCTACAGCCATATCATGTAATGCAATAATTAGATCTACTGTGAGAGGTTGATTTATTGTACGCTCCATCAATTCAAACGCTCTATACATTGCTGCATGATATCCAGGCTCATCTTCAAAGGCCAATGGATTACAATCTTCTGCTTTTTGAACTGCTCCATCAATTATTAATCGCCATCTATTTTTTCTTTGCACAACAGATTTATCTTCATTTGCATTTTCAAAAGATTTTATTGCATTGTCTAATGTATCCTTACCCTCAAAAGATATGGATTTTGGTTTACGCCAATCAGGATAGAAACTTTCCACATTTGCAAGATATCTATTCAACTCTGTATCGTTGATTATTTCCTTCCTGATATCATCGATTTTTTTCCTACGTTCAGTTGTCATTTTTATTTCTCATTTGCGGTAAAAACCTTGGATTTTCACTTTAACAAAAACATCTCCGTAACTCTGTAATAAGATAATTTATAAGGCATTGAATTAATAATAATTTTTTAGCGTACTTCCGATTGTATTTAAATATATTATAACTGACATTTTATAACATTGAATAAAATATAACCAATGAAAAATAGAGTAGTTTAATGTGTTGCGGAAGATGTTATCGGCAATTATTGCCTCAGTTTATTCAAATTAATTAGCAATCAGTCCTAAATGCTTACCTATAACCATTTGATTGTCTTACAATTACTACAGGGGCATCTCTACAAGTAAGCATTCATAATTTGTCACAATGACATCTTTGATCTATAATTAAACACATAATAATAACATATTCAAAAACGTAGAGGTTAATATGGCTATTAGCAGAGAAGATAAAACTAAAATAGTTGAAATGTTGAAGAGAAAAAAGTTTGATATTGCTATTGGTAAACCAGAGAAAACAAAGATTATTGAAATGTTGCATAAAAAAACTGGGTTTGATTGGACCAGTGATGAGAAAGGAGTGCATTGCAAAGTTATATTAATTGTCCCAGACCCAATATGGGGTGCCGATCGCCGTAAAGCAGAGCTTATCTTTAAAGAAACTCTGGAAAAGAATGGAATACCAGAACCACAACATTTGATTAGTTCACTGCGGAATGCTGGACCGGGTAAAGCGGAAGTTTCTGCTTCATTTACATTAAATTCTGCACTTTTAAGTTTACTTAAAGATGCAGATACCGATGTTAAAGAAAAAGTATCTCAATTAGAAAAAGAAAATGCTCTAGTAGCTACCATTCTAAGTAAGAAAACAGGATTTTCTTGGGAAAGTACCATGGATGCTGTCTATTGTACTACTATATTAGAAGCCTCAGATCGCTTTGAGGCGGAACGTATCTTTAAAGAAACCCTGAAAAAGCATGGAATATCAGAACCCGATGGTATAACTAGTTCAATACGTAATACGGGTGCAGGTCACGCAGAAGTATCTGCTTCATTTAGATCTGACACAGCATTCAAAACCTTACTTAAAGAATTTCTTTCTACATTGGAACAAAAACCAATTGAAAAATGGACGCTTCATGATGATAAAGGAGATAATTATATTACTAGCATCGTGAGACATAACGGTGGTTATATCATAAATGGAACTAACAATTCTGGAGAGGCACGCTCAATAACTATTGATAAAGAAGGAAATGCTACTGGTTTTAAAGGTGCAAAGGATCTGGGTATTGTAGGTACGCAGATGTATGATGAGTTCAAAAAGATGAAACAAACACTCTTGGCACATTTTGGTGTAGAAGAACCCAAAGCTCCTCTTGGCTTTTTTCAATCCAGCTCGTCGAGTAGCAGTAGTAGTAGCAGTAGTAGTCAAAGCCCAGGGCAAGATAAGGGACCTGGATAACTTAGATATTTCTACAATAAAAAATATTTTTTGATGTTTTAATTAATTGAACAGGTAACGGGATTACTAACATTTGAACACTCTGCGTTCTTCTTGCCAAATCCAGAATAAACCAACCACTACCGACTAATACATGGTATGCGTTCAGCCATGTGCAATTTGCTGAATGCATACATTAGCACTCTGCTATTACCCATTATTTTTTCCGGTTTGTGTATTGCAATTATTGTAGTTTACAAATGGGTTACTGCTGTTAGGTAAAAATGGTTATTCTAAAGAAATCAACACTTGTTGTTGAAGCAGAGATTCTGGAATGATATTTAAATAATTATTTTCAATAGCATAAGCAATCAACTCTAATTTTGTTCTGCAGTTAAATTTATATTTAATAGACTCAATATGTTTTTCAACAGTTCGAGGAGAAATATTAAGAATGATTGCTGTTTCCTTGGCGCTTTTTCCACGCATTAAAAAAAACAGACATTCGGATTCTTTATTGGTGAGCTGAATAATGTTAGGTCTAATTGTATAACTGACTTGCGCGATAGCAGAAGTGGAATTTTTAGCTGTCACTGGATTCTTACCCAATTTTAAAAATAAATTTGGAAGCTCGACCGAATAAGCTGCAGTTCCTTCAGCTTTATTATTTAAATAATAAATACTTTTAACCACTAAAAAAACCTTCCATTCACCGTTCGCAGTTTTGAGGATACAAAGAAATTTTGCAGGTTTTAGAGCTGACAAAATTTTTCGATCATTTTCTCTAAAATAATGAGCTAATTCGGCAATACCGCAAGGGATATCGTAATCTGTTTTACCGATAGCATCTTGAGGGCTATTGAACCCATAAATCCTGGCGTATTCTTGGTTAACATCGACCAGAACGGAATCGATATTTTTCTTCCATAATGCAATACCAGGTAACGGATATAATGATTCAAATTGTTGCAGTGAAGTTTCGTGACTCATGGTGGCTCTTTCATATATTTTAACCTGTTCAAATATAGCACATACTGGTTAAGTTTACTATCACCTTTTGACCTACGTAGTTTTACGAATATCTATTTATTCAATAACTAAGATAAGCTTTTCTTCCCTCAAGTAGAGACAAACAGGTCTTAGGTTAAATGAAGAAAATTTTGATTATTGGCGGTGGTTTTGCCGGAGTCTGGGGCGCACTAGGTGCTATGCGATTACGCCGAATGTTAAATAAAGAAGGTGATATTGAAATTACCTTAATTAATAAAGATGCTTATCATGGGATGCGTCCTCGTTTTTATGAAGAAGACCTGAGTGAAGCACGTGTTCCACTTGAAAAAATCTTGACACCTATCGGAATAAAATATCGACTGGGTGAAGTCATTCAAATTGATCATCAGCAGCAAAAAATCCAGATGGAAAATGCTTTATCGGAGCTAGAGACGCTTGAATATGATCGTCTAATACTGGCTGCAGGGAGCCATCTTTATTGTCCGCCTGTGCCTGGTCTAAGCACATACGGTTTTAATGTGGATACCTATGCTGCAGCAGAACATCTTGCTAATCATCTACAATCTTTGCCACACAAACCAGCAAAAGGGCAATATACAATTGTTATTGTAGGTGGCGGCTTCACTGGCGTAGAAGCTGCAACTGATTTAATCGATCGATTGAGAAAAATTGCACCGCATCCAGAGGAAGCTCGTGTCATCATTATTGATCATAGTGAAATTGGAAGTTCATTAGGACATGAGCCGCAGCAAGTGATTCAAAAAGCATTGAACGATTTAAAAATTGAAACTAAAACAAATATTCATGTTAGTAAAATCGAGCAAGATCATGTTGAATTAGAATCAGGTGAAATCATTGATACACAAACGGTCGTATGGACGGCAGGAATGCGCGCTAGTGCTTTAACGAAAATGTTTTCATCAGAGCTAGATAGATTTGGACGCTTGCCGGTCGATTCATTTTTGCGTATCAAAGGTATAAAAAATTGTTTTGCTGCAGGTGATGTTGCTGCGGCATTGGCTGATGAAACGCATTATGCATTGCTTTCTTGCCAACATGCTATGCCGCAAGGTCGTGTGGTTGGGTATAATGCTGTTGCTGACTTATTAAATGAACCGCTGATGCCCTATGAGCAAAGAAAGTTTGTCGTTAGTCTAGATCTGGGTTCTTGGGGTGCTCTTTATGCGGAGGGCTGGGATCAGCGGGTACTAGAACAAGGTGATGCTGCTAAAAAAATTAAATTGTGGATTAACCATGAGCGAATTTATCCTCCTACCGATGGTGATATGGAGAATATACTGCATATAGCAGCACCGATATTTAGAGAAATTCCTGCGGGTGAAATTGGTTCATTATAGGTGCTGTATGAAAAGTAAATTTGAAGCTATTCACACTGTTTCACAGGAAAAAATCAAAAACAATCCGCACTGGAATATGCCATATGTTCCTGGCATTAAAGTGATATCGGGCAAGCCATTTTATATTTCTGGCGTTAATGCAGCGCCAATTTATCACAGTCATCCACATAAATCAGAAGAGTTTGATCAGCTAGATTTTAGCCCCGAAAATCAAGCCAATTTAACTATGCAAAATTTACAAAGCATTATTGAAACAGCTGGCGGTTCATTAAGTGACATTATTCAGTTATTTATATTTATTGTTGACCTACAAAAAAATGGTGATCGAATAGGAAAAATCGTATCAAGTTATTTTCAAGATCATCTGTGTTCATCAACGGTCATAGGAATAACTGATTTAATTACAGATCCAAGGCTCATTTTAGAAATTACCGCTACAGCCTATATTTAGTAAAAATTTATCTTAATAATTTTTTCAAAATTTGTTTATTTTGAATTTGATTAATGAACCATTGATGTGCTTTTCCTGATTTGGTTTTATTCCAACCAAGGTAGACATAGCTTGTTGGTTGATGACGTTCTACTTGTTTAATGACGAGTCGTCCATGTGCCACATCTTCTTTAATAAGATTATAAGGAAGAAAACCAATGCCTAATCCCATTATCTGTGCTTGCTTTTTTAAGTCCATGCTTGAAAAAGTTAAACGTCGCTGTTCTGATAAAATCATTGAAGATTGCGACTGTGTTTGACGTGCAGAATCTCTAGCAACAATAGCATAATATTTTTTAATAATGTCAGTTGAAAGAGTGCCGTCTATTTTTGCTAAAGGATGATGAGGTGCAACTGCAAAAACAAATTTCGTTTTTCCCATGGGTTCAAAAATGAGTTCGTTTTTGCTAGGTAGTGGAGCTGGAAAACCGATGGCAATATCAACTCGATTACTGAGTAAAGCATCACTACAACCTCCCAAAACTTCGCTGTGTAGTTCGAGATTCGTTTGCGGACATTGTTTTTGAAAACGCTTGATAAGATCAAATAGAGGTTCTGTTGATAAAATCTCATCATAAGCAATACGTAGCACCGCTTCCCAGCCAGTTGCTACTTGCTTCACATTTTCTAACACTTGATTACTTAAGTTAATTAAGTGGCGTCCTTGATCGAGCAATGCGCGTCCTGCTTCAGTGAATTCAGCGCGATGTTTACTGCGGTCCAAGATTTTTATTCCTAATTGATCTTCAAATTTACGAATGTTGTAGGTCAGCGCAGAACGGACTTTATGTAGTTCATTTGCAGCCGCTTCAAAACTGCCATTGCGGTCAATGGCATCTAAAATTTGTATGAGCTCTAGTGGTATATTCATTGTTTAAATATATTGAACAAGTTGTTAAAGATATTTTGCTTATATTTTATATATTACGCAGATATTATGGTTATTACAAGATTAATTGTAAGTCAAATAATTTAAACATGATGAGGTAATTATATGCCAAAGATAACAATTGAGGAAGCAATCAAGGGATTGCGGGGTAACTCATTGACTGAAGTTGATCTTTCAGGGGTGAGTTTTACTAAAAGTAGTATTATCGAACTTGCATCTGCTTTAGCGAAAAATACATCTGTTACTAGCATGAATCTTGCTAATTGTACTGTGAAAGCCATGATGTATACCGGCTGGGTTGATTTAGGTCATATTAGTCCTTGTGAAGCTGATTATCTTATTGGTGAACATATTGCACTAGCGTTAAATCATAACCGCACACTATCATCATTGGATGTCAGTAATGTTGATCTATATGGAAGTAGATATGGCATTTTATCCATGTTAAAAATTAACAAAACTTTGCAATATCTGAACATAAGTAATTGTCAACTAATCGCTAAAACTTCTAAAACTTGTCGTCAAATTCAAGATATCATCACGAGAAATCATCGTTATCAGTGGGCTATTTTTTTCAAAAGTCACACAATAAACGAAGAAAAAAATGAAAATTCAAATGCTATAGGATTGAATACTGTTGCAGATGAGAGTTTACCTGATGGGCCATCACGCGGCCCAATTGCTGCTATTTATAATGTATAACATCAATTATGAGGAGCTATGATGAAGACCATGTTTGATCCGATAAAAATAGGGAATGTCGTTCTCAAAAACAGAATAGTAATGGCTCCAATGACTCGCAGTCGAGCAGATAAAAGTGGGGCGCCAACAGCAATGACAGTTGAATATTATCAGCAACGAGCAACCGCAGGTTTGATCATAACAGAAGGCACATATCCATCAGCAAATGGCAAAGGCTATCCGCGAACGCCAGGAATACATTCAAGCCAGCAAATTTATGCATGGCAACAAGTGACAGAAGCTGTGCATAGTTCTGGCGGCAAAATTTTTCTACAAATAATGCATGTAGGTCGTGTTGCTCACCCACTTAATAAAGAACCCAATGCCCAAACTGTGGGGCCTTCCGCAATTAAAGCTAACGGTAAAATGTACACTGATCAACAAGGATTACAGGACATGATAATGCCGCATGCTTTGCAATCAAGTGATATTTCTGCTGTTATTGGTGAGTTTAAGCAAGCAACAGCCAATGCTTTTACCGCAGGATTTGATGGGGTTGAATTGCACGCCGCAAGTGGATATTTGCCCATGCAATTTTTATCAAGTAATACCAATATTAGAACTGATCAATATGGCGGTTCAGTAGTTAATCGCATTCGTTTTGTGACGGAAGTACTTGAAGCCATGGCCAGTGTAAATGGTGCAGATAAAGTAGGGATTCGTATTTGGCCAGGTGCTACATTTAATGACATTCATGATCAAAACCCAATTGAAACTTATACTACGTTACTAAAAGCAATTACTCCGATGAAGTTGGCATATGTGCATGTAGTACGTTCACCTGACAAAAATATCGATGCGTTTAGATTGGTGCGAGATCATTATGATGGCTTAAGTATCATCAATGGGAGTTTAGATTTCGAAGCAGGCGAAAGTGCAATCGCTTCAGGACTGGCAGATTTAGTTTCTTACGCAACTTTATATATTGGTAATCCTGATTTAGTCGAACGGTTCCAAAAAAATGCGCCATTAAATTTGTCCGATCAAAATACTTATTATACGCCTGGCGCCAAAGGTTATATTGATTATCCATTTTTAGGTAAGTAATTATGAAAACTATATTGATCACTGGAGCAAACAGAGGCTTAGGATTTGAGCTAGCCAAACAATATCATTCCGCTGGATGGCGTGTGATTGCTTGCTGTCGTGATCCAGAGTACGCAGAAAAGCTACGGTATTTGTCCAATAATACAGACACTCTCTTAATCATCAAATTAGACATTTTTAAGATTGAGGAAATAAAAAATTTAACAACAAAGCTCGCAAATGAAACTATCGATATATTAATCAATAATGCCGGCGTTTATAGTGATGATCTTAGTTTGGATGATATTGATCCTGAAACATGGTTAGAAACTTTCAAAATCAATACCATTGCTCCTGTCATGATAGCTCAGGCGTTGATTTCTCAAATTGCCCGTGGGCAAGATAAAATTATTGTTAATATAAGTAGTAGCATGGCAAGCATTGATATGAATCGAAGTGGTGATCATTGCATTTATCGCACTACTAAAGCAGCACTAAACGCAGCTACACGATGCATGGCCATGGAATATAAAAATAAAAGCATTGCTGTTTTAGCTTTAGACCCAGGGTGGGTGCAAACAGATATGGGCGGCTCTGGTGCTCAAATTACCCCGGAAAAAAGTGTAAATAGCATAAGATCCATTTTGGAATTACTTACATTAGAAAGCAGCGGTGAATTTATTTCTTATGATGGCAAGAGACTTAGTTGGTGACATCTTAGTTAAGTAAAAATAACTTGAAGGCGGTTTAAAAATGTTTGCACTCTTTCTCAAAGGTTTAATTTTAGGTTTTGCTATCTCTGCACCTGTTGGTCCTATTGGTATCCTTTGTATCCAACGATCTTTACATGATGGTTTTAAAGTTGGATTGATGACCGGTATGGGAGCAACACTAGCAGATGGTATTTATGGAATAATTGCTGGATTTGGTTTGACGGCAGTATCATCTATGTTAGTGACTCATCAGTTTTGGATACGAATATTTGGCGGTATATTTTTACTTTATCTCGGCATCAAACTCATTCTTGCTCCAGTACAAAAACGATTTACCACAATAAATTCAGATAGATCGCCTTGGCATGCGTGTGCAACCGCTTTCTTTTTAATGATTACAAATCCCATGACAATTTTAATTTTTATTACTGTGTTTGCTGGCTTGGGCTTGGGAAGCGACAGCACCAATTATACTCAGGCAATTATGTTAGTTTTGGGTGTAACACTAGGCTCAGCCTGCTGGTGGTTATTATTAAGTGGTGGCGTCGCTCTTGTTCTGCATCGTCGCATAACTCCCAAAATCATGCGAATTATTAACCAGATTTCTGGTAGCATTATTTTAATATTTGGTTTTGTTGCTCTAGCAGTACTGCTATGACCGCTTGAAAATTGCGGTCGCTGATGCATCTACCATATTATTTTAATTCACGATCTGCTATTTTCCACATAATAACACTGAGCAACGATAGACCTGATAAGATCAATAAAAACCACATAACCCCTGAGAATCCGCTAAGAAAAATTTCATTAAAAATACTGTGCATAAACGCACTCATAGAAGTTTGTAATGAATCTGACGGATTAGATATTATTTTTTCTAAATAACTCAACTGGTTCCCATCAATTTGTGTCCCATGTGCTTGTGATACTCGATTTAGCGCTTTAGAAGTAAAAAAATGATAAGTTACTACTGCGATTGCTAATCCAATTGAACCACCTACATTAAACATAGTAACCATTGTACCAGTCGCAACACTCATGCGAGCAGGACCCACTGCAGTTTGAGCAGCTATGATTGGAACTGTATTGCCAATTGCCCACATAATACCAAGACAAATAAAAGCTGTTATCACATACCATAACGGTGTGGTACTGATAAAAAATATCTGTAACAGTGCTGCTATGAGCGCTATGAATAATCCCAAAAGAATAGTATTAATAATTCCTAAGCGCGAGATGAGCCATTCAACAAGAAAAGCCACTGTAAATACAGCGATAGGAATTGCAAACAAAACTATACCTGATACTTGCGCAGATTCATTACGGATTATTTGCAAATATAATGGATCAAAAAATAAAGCAACTGCACTTAAAACGCCTGCTAAAAAACATAATATTGCACCAGAATAAAATAATAAATTAGAAAAATCCCTAAAATCAATTAATGGATTTTCTTGGCTTTTCTCAACTTTGATTAATAATGTAGTACCAACGATACCGATTACTAAATAGGTCAATGTAACAGAATTACTCCAACCAAATGCTTGACTGTGAATCAAGCTCAACACGATACCGCCCATTGCAAATGCTAATAGCGCCATTCCCTTTATATCTAAAAATAAATGTTTCTGCTCTACACTAGACTCATTAACTGATTTGAAGCAAATCAAATAGCCTAATAAAATAATTGGCACATTAATAAAAAAAATCCATCTCCAACCCCAATGTGTCACAATCACACCTCCCAATACAGGGCCTAAAGCTAGAGCAATGCCACCCATACTTCCCAACCATGCAATTGCTTTTCCTCGTTCTTTTTCAGGAAATGATTGGGGCAATAATGATGGCCCTAATGGAAAAACGATGGCAGCACCGATACCCTGCAATAAGCGCCCAAAGATCAGCCAACTAATATTAGGCGATAATCCAGCAACAACTGAAGCAACAGCAAAAATTCCTGTTCCAATATAAAAACAACGTCGTCGCCCATACATATCACCTAAGCGACCCATGATGGTTGCTAAAATACATAAGGCTAAAAAGTAAATATTCATCACCCACTGCAGCGATGTTAAGTTTGTTTGTAATTCCTGTTGTATGGTTGGCAAAGCAACGTTCACTACCGTGTAATCCAGGTAACAACCAAATGAGAGTAAAGCAATACCAATGAAGGCAATCCATTTATTTGAATAGGTATTTAGTGTCTCGTGTTGTCTTAACATTTGTTTCTCCCCTGTGCTTGCCAAAGTAAAGTTTAGTATACGGCAGGCAGGTTGGTTGATTGGTTTATTAATAGTACAGCATTGGTTGGATAAGAAAAATTGGCTATAATGAAACTATATGTTTCCATATGGATACAATAAGGCGAAAATTAACTATGTTATTAGACGAAATGGAAATATTTTATTATGTTATTGAATTTAAGAGCTTTTCTAAGGCAGCCGAGCGCTTAAATGTATCGAAATCTTACATCAGTAAGAAAATCACGAAACTAGAACAAGAATTGAAAGTTCATCTTATATCCAGAAGCACGCGAAAGTTAACTCTTTCTGAGGCAGGTGAAAGTTTTTATCGCTATTGTGCCAACATTGTTCGCGAAGGGCATGATGCGTATTCAATGATTAGTGAACTTCAAGGCAAGCCATCAGGACTATTAAAAATATCAATGCCACCCGCATTGGGCTTGAATCTTATCTCACCGATGCTGCCCAAGTTTCTCGCGAAGTATCCTGATGTTACGTTAAATATCGAACTAGAAAATAGGCTTGTTGATATCTTAGAGGAAGGCTACGATCTTGCATTGCGCTCGGCAATACTTGAATCCTCAAATTTAATTGCTCAGAGAGTTTACTCTATTAATAATATTGTTTGTGCAACAGAAAAATATTTACGAACCCATGACACTCTTGATGTAGCAAGCGATTTAGAAAAGCATAATTGTGCCACTTATAGCTATTCTAAAAATGCTAGGCACCTGAAGTTAATCAGAAACAACCATGAAGAGATTATTCCTATACAAGGAAATTTCATGTCAAATCATTTAGATTTGATAAAACAAATGGTATTAAATGATTTGTGCGTAGGTATATTGCCTAGCTTTATGGTAGAAAATGAATTGAAACTAGGAGTTTTACAGGCTTGTTTAACAGCTTACCAACTACCAGCAAGCCAATTATATGCCGTATATCCTGAAAGGAAATTTATGTTACCAAAGTTACAATTTTTTTTAGAGATGTTAAAAAATCACTTACAGATTGCGCATCAAAATAACAAAATATGAATGAAGGTGTGGTGATGAAATTTATGGCATGCTATTTAAGATGCTTAGGATTTCATTGAGTAGAGTGTGGAAAGTGAGTATCATGCTGCCTTGCAGAAATGCCGCAACTGCTTATATAAAGGGAAATTGTATGTTTCTAAGAAAATTATCCAGAAGAATTCCACTGCAACTTACACTGGCACGTACAATGCCAATAACAACTAGTACGCGCGGAATTTTAAATTCATTTAAGAATTTTTTTAGTTTGAACCCTGCAAGTGATGTTAGCAGCCAGGAAAAAACATTAGCACAAGAGAAAGAAGTGGCTAAGTTGAAAAAACGGGCAGGCGAAAATTTGCTAAGTAATATCAGAAATGTAAGCAATTCTGAAGATAAACAAGCCATTATAGTTCGGGTGAAGGAAACACCAGAATTGTTGGGTCATATGGATCAAAAGGGTATGACACCACTTATGTATGCTGCTCAGTTAGGACATATAGATCTTGTGAACGAATTCATTGTTATTGGTGCTCCTTATTTGCATTATGTGGATGTCGAATTGAATGATGCTTTGTTCCACGCCATCAAAAGCGAACACGTGGCTATCGTCGCAATTTTATCTCAACATTACTCTAAGCGTAAGCATGATATGTCTGAATATTTATGTGTGGCAGCAGAACAAAACAACACGGAAGTATATAGATTTATACTTCACGATAATCGGCTCGATTTTACCCATTTCTATATCAAGGCAATCTACCATGCAATTGATAATCGCAATGTATTTATCTTAGAAGATCTTATCCATCATCTCCAAGCTTTGAAAAAATTAGCATCTTCTGAAAAAAGGTATGAACTGAATTTTGAAATGTTTCGATGTTTAAAATATATTGTACTTCACTCAGATGATGTTGAGTTGGCTAAAATTTTTATTGACGCTGGGGCTTGGGTGAATGGCTATGTTACATATGAAGATGATGATTGCGCCTTACGGAAACCTATCCTCATGTTGGCTATCGAAAAAGGTAGAATAGAAATTACTAAGTTATTAGTTGCTGCGGGTGCAGATCCCCATGCAAAGGATACGTGTGGTCAGGCTGCATTCGACATAGCAGCAAAAGAATTGAGGGATATTTTGTGCCCGCCTTTGCCAACAGAAGTCGACACTATTGATGTAAGAAGAACGCGATCATCAGACCATTTTAATGACATAGCGTCAGTGAATAACAAGCCACGGCGTTAATTTAAGGTTCAAGTTATTAAAATGAATCAGAAAGGATAATTATGAAGCTCAAAAATAAAATTGCTATTAGTGTTCTTTCCAAACCTCGCCTAATTTAGCAAAATACTCTGCTAAAATTCAGGAGAGGTTTTGCATCACGAGGATAGTGTCAATTAATTAAATCCTTGGAATCTCATAACGCTGAAAAAGATAATCCACCCACATGTCACTCAACGTCTCCTGCAATCGATTTTGCATATGCCGTTCATCAATATTCGCAAAATCAATAATTTCTAACGGCTGATCTGGCCACGAACAAGCAAACACTGCTTTAGTGCGCTGTCCAGTCTCTGGATCAACTTGCCATTGCAAACACTGCGCACACACACCTTTTAACATGCATTGCATCGTGCTATAAACAGAGCCAAAAACGCGCGGGTCTTTTAATAATACGGATTTTAATTTTGTTTTTCGTACTTCTTGAAAACTTTTGAGTAGTGCAGTGCTGCCGATTAAATAAATTCTGTCTACATCAGCGAGAGACATTTGCTTGGTGTGATTTAATAAAACAGAGATGGCATCTCCTTGCGTTACAAAATCTTCTGCTCGGGTGGAAACACTTTCTCCTGATTGGATATTCCAAACAATTAAATCGGCTGCATTTTCTGCCGCCTTTTGGTTATAAATTTCATTTGCACGACGGAAATTTCCTAAATAAATAACTCGATTTCCTGTTTGACGTAGCGCTGGTCCATAACTATTTAATAAGGCCAAGCTTAATTGATCGCCCATTATCAACACTGTTTCATGTTCACTCGCGATTTTCGCACGCACACCTGTCGGCCCCATTAATGATACGGGATCACCCACTTGCAGTGTGGCGCATAATTTTGAGCTGGCACCTTTTTCGATCACAATAAATTTTAATTGCCCGAGTTTTTTATCGGCTTCCGCAGCAATGAGAGCAAGCGGTTCAATTTGTAGAGCGGTGTGATCAATGCGTGGCGCAAAAGTTTCATAATTTTGTAATCGGTAAAATTGTCCCGGTAAAAAATGTTTTGCACAGAGCGGTGCTTGAATGGTTAACTCAATTACATTCTCAGTATACCGTTTAATATCAGCAACTTTTGCAGTAAACCAATGATGCATTTTATGCGCAAATTCACGATATTCAGCTTCACTGCCAAGGTTGCCTAATTGATTTTTTAATACCATTACGATTTTTGGATAAGTGCGCATTCCAGATGCTATCGCTTTGACTACATTGCCATGAAAAACGGGATGCGTATCACCAATTAAACTCACTCGATAATGTTTTTTATGATAAGAAGTGAATGGTCCAAAATCCGGATCTTTACAATGTTCTACACCATGAGCAATGTTAAGTTCACCATCTTCATCTTCATAATGTTGATATTGCAAACCGAGTCGAGTTAATGTTCCGCGATGTTCGAATTCATAAGCAATATTTGGTTGCGTTCCCGTTGCAACAAAAATAGCGCGTGCGGGAATACGCACTTCATCTGCTAACGCTTCCCATTCATCATGATTTTTTCTAACACGGCGGTGGCAAACCAGCGTTTCAACATGTCCGAATTGATTTAAGTCGACTGCAATGGGCTCTAGTTTTTCTAAATAGTAAACACCTTCTTCTAATGCTTTTTGTAGCTCTTCATGATTGTTGATGTAAGCAGGGGAGTCTTTCATTTCGCGACGGTACACAATGGTAACGCCGCCCCATTGATGGATAAGTTTAATAAAATTTGGTGCTTCATGCTGTGATTTAGCACGTTCTCGTTCATTACGGATCGCTCTGCCATGTGTCAGAAATTCATCGAGAATTTCGGCTGACGCAAGATCAAGTTTAGCTAACATGTCTGCTTCGCTGTGCCGTGCTGATAGTTTTTCATAACGCGTGAGAATTTTTTCAACTTGCGCAATGTAATAAGCTTGCACTTCAGTTGCAGTGTCTACACCGGTCAGGCCACCACCAATAATGACTGCTGGCAGACGGACTTGAATATTGGTCAGACTGCTAAATTTAGCAGCGTTCCCCAATTGCAGCGCCATTAAAAAATCATTCGCTTGCCGCATGCCAGGCGCCAAACTTCCTGGAATAGACAATGCTTTCGGTAATCCCGCGCCAACGGCAACGACAAAATGATCAAAACCCATTTCCCAGGCATCTTCGATGGTGACTGTGCCGCCAAAACGCGTGCTGCCAAAGACTTGAAAATAAGGTCGGCGCAGCAAACTCAAATAAATTAATTTAAGAAAATTTTTATCCCAGCGCACGGTGATGCCATATTCTGCAACGCCGCCAAATCCAGCCATCAAGCGCTCATCAAGCGATTCAGTCAAGCTGCTGAATTGATGTATCGGTTGTGTTAATAAATGTTCTGCTAACGGTTCTATCTTTAATCCATCGAATCCGACGACAGCAAAACCTTCCAACAGCAAATGATGTGCAAGCGTAAAACCCGCAGGCCCCATGCCGGCAATCATCACTTTCAAACCATTATAAGGCTTCGTTACCCATTGTTTTTGTCGCAAAGGATTCCAGCGCGTTAATAAATCATAAATTTCCACACCCCACGGCAAGTGCAAAACATCTGTTAAAACGCGCGTTTCAATTTGTGGAATATTAACCGGTTCTTGTTTTTGGTAAATGCAGGCTTTCATGCAATCATTACAAATGCGATGCCCGGTCGCAGGGCACATCGGGTTGTCTACCATCACCATGGCAAGTGCGGCTAATGTTAAGCCATCACGTTTTAACACATTCATTTCAGAAATTTTTTCTTCGAGCGGGCAACCAGTCAGTGTGACATCCAACGGATTTTTTTTAAAACCTTGTTCTGGATCCCCTTTTTTTGCTGGAAATCCTTTCGAACAAAAATCACCGTCATGATCATGACAATAAATACAGTAATTCACTTCATCTTGAACTTCACGTGCATTCATGCGTGGATCAGTTAATTTAAAACCATCGCGCAAAGTGAATTTGTCAGCTGGCGCAGCCAAACGGTTTAATTTATCCTCAGTCATTGGCGCGCATTTTACTAATTTTTCATAATCAATTCGTTCTGGAATTCGAAAACTGCTCCATTTGGCAACGGCTGCGCGACCGTCAACTGTCATCATGGCTTGCACACACCATTCAGTGAGTTGCTCTATTTCGACCGTGAATTGTTCGGGTTCATTGATGTATTGATTCGCCAATAGTGCAACAGCCAATTCTTTGTCGTCTGTTTGTAATGGGGCGGCTTTTAACTGAATTAATAACCAAGCATTGAGCTCAGCGAAGGGTGGAAATTTATCTGCATTGAGACAATTTTTCTTAGCTCGCCGCAAAACAAAAAACTTTTTAAACGCCGCAACTGGATTTTGTGCAACAGTCTGTGCTTCTAATCGCGCAGCAGCTTCTTCGATATCAAATAACTCAATTAAAAAATCTTCCAATACCGGCGAGCAACCAAGTAATAATTCACTGGTTTCAAGCGGTGAAAATGGCTGACTTTCATTTCGATAAGCCAATAATTGCTGATGCCATCCGGGCAATTCCTGCGCCAAATGACTCATAAACTGCTGGTCAAGACGATGCAATCCTTCCGCATGAAATAACTCAGCAAAGGTAAAGTTTTTTAATTTAAGCGTTGGAATTGACATAATGGCCAGCATTATAACTTGAATCCAACAATTTTGCCCACATATACAAACCACGACAAATACAGAAAGTGTCGGTTCATCTACATGAAAACTGGCCCAGACCGAATGGGTGGCACGGAGCGAGGGCTCCCATGGCGCAAGCCATGGGATACCGTAGTGACAGGCCCCATTCGACTCGATTCCGCCAAAAAAGAACCGACACTTTCGATTACCCTAAACAAAATATAATTGATTATCAGGAGTTATCAAAAATATGACCGTCAGCCCCCAACAAGAAACCTTAAGTTTCCAAACCGAAGTAAAACAATTACTCCATTTAGTAATTCATTCTCTTTACAGTAATAAAGAAATCTTCCTCCGCGAACTGATCTCAAACGCATCCGATGCCGCTGACAAACTTCGTTTCGAAGCCTTATCCGATGCTGCTTTATATGAAACTGACGCTGAACTCAAAGTGTTCGTCAGTTTCGATGCAAAAGAACGCACCATTACCATCAGCGACAATGGTATCGGCATGAACCGCGATGAAGTCATCGCGCACTTAGGCACTATTGCAAAATCCGGCACCCGCGACTTTCTGGCGCAATTGACAGGTGATCAAAAGAAAGATGCCCATTTAATCGGACAATTTGGTGTTGGTTTTTATTCCTCATTTATCGTGGCAGACAAAGTCACTGTGATGACGCGGCGCGCAGGTTTAACACCGGAGCATGGCGTGCGATGGGAATCGGATGGCACAGGTGATTACACCATTGCAAACATCGAAAAAGCGACACGCGGCACAGAAATTGTTTTACATTTAAAAGAAGGTGAGGAGGATTTTCTGAATGATTGGCGCTTGAGAAATATTGTGACCAAATATTCAGATCACATTAATTTACCTATTTTTATGCGTAAACTAGCTAACCTTGATGAAAAAGAAGCTGAAAAACAGCCGCTCGAGTGGGAAGTGGTGAACCGTGCAACTGCACTATGGACGTTGCCAAAAAATACCATTACCGATGATCAATACAAGGAATATTACAAACATCTGGCACACGCATTTGAAGATCCACTTGTTTGGGCACATAACCAAGTTGAAGGTGGAAATCTTGACTATATTAGTTTGCTTTATATTCCTCAAAGCGCACCATTCGATTTATGGCAGCGCGAACATCAGCATGGCTTAAAATTATATGTGCAACGCGTTTTCATTATGGACAAAGTGGATCAATTCATTCCATCTTATTTGCGTTTCGTGCGTGGTATTGTCGATACCAATGCATTACCGCTCAATATTTCCCGCGAAATATTGCAAGATAATGCGGTAATTCCTAAATTGCGTGCAGCGATTGTAAAACGCCTGTTAGATATGCTCGAAAAATTAGCGGCTGATGATAAAGAGAAATATGCAAAATTCTGGGAACAATTTGGTAATGTATTGAAAGAAGGCCCGGCAGAAGATTTTGTCAACCGTGAGCGCATTGCAAAATTATTGCGTTTTGCTTCAACAAAGACAGACACCATGGAACAAACTGTTTCACTGGACGATTACGTAAAACGCATGAAGCCTGAGCAAAAGAAAATTTACTACATCACTGCAGAAAATTTTAATACTGCAAAATCAAGCCCGCATTTAGAAATATTCCGCAAAAAAGGCGTCGAAGTCTTATTGCTGCATGATCGCGTTGATGAATGGTTGGTGGGTCACTTAGCAGAATTTGATGGCAAGCCATTACAGTCAGTGGCGAAAGGCGATGTTAATTTAGACGAAGTTGCGACTCCAGAAGACAAAACTGCGCAGCAAGATCAGCAGAAAAAAGAGGAGCAATTTAAAGCTGAATTTGATCAAGTCATTCAACACATCAAAACAGTATTAGGTGGCCAGGTGAAAGATGTGCGTTTATCGCATCGCTTAACCAATTCACCAGCCTGCTTAGTTGCAGATGAAAATGATATGGGCAGTCAGTTGCAACGTTTGTTGAAAGCAGCTGGTCAAAAAATTGAAGATGTGAAGCCTATTTTTGAATTAAATCCTGAGCATAAGCTGATAACGAAGTTAAAGTCGGAAGCAGACAATGCGCGGTTTGATGAGTGGGTGCATATTTTGTTTGATCAAGCGGTGCTGGCGGAAGGCGGGCAGTTGCAAGATCCAGCGGCGTTTGTGCAGCGGATGAATAAATTGCTTTTGGAATTGGCTGAGTAAAATCTAGCTACATCTTGAACCCTATGTGCCTGGAGTTTAACCTCCCTTTTCTTTTTCAAAGGGAGGAAACTCTGCTTTCCAATAATGCCTACTCTCCCTATAATACCCACCCAGAGCTTTCTTTCCACATGATGCGGAGATCAATATGTTAATCGGTGTACCAAAAGAGATAAAAAATAATGAATATAGAGTGGGTTTAGTGCCCAGTAGCGTGCGTGAATTAGCTGCTAATGGACATCAAGTTATCGTGCAGCGGGGCGCAGGTGCAGGTATTGGGATTGATGATGCGGCATTTGAACAGGTGGGCGCGACCATCGTGGATAACGCGAAGGAAATCTTTCAAGTCGCTGATATGATTGTGAAAGTCAAAGAACCACAATTGTCTGAATGCTCAATGCTGCGTGAAGACCAAGTCTTATTTACTTATTTACATCTTGCTCCAGATCCAGAACAAGCACGCGCGCTACAAAAATCAGGTTGCGTTGCAATCGCCTATGAAACAGTGACCAATAAAAATGGTGGTTTACCCTTGCTGGCTCCAATGAGTGAAGTCGCTGGACGTATGGCGATTCAAGCAGGCGCTAATAGTTTGGAAATTAGCCATGGCGGCAGCGGTGTTTTATTGGGCGGTGTCCCTGGTGTCGCACCAGCAAAAGTGGTTGTGCTGGGTGGCGGTGTTGTTGGAACAAATGCGGTGCGTGTTGCAATGGGAATGGGCGCGTATGTTGTGGTGATCGATAAATCTTTAGAACGTTTATACCATCTTGATCTGCAATTTGGTTCACGTATCAGCACCATTTATTCCACTACCGATGCAGTAGAACGTCATGTTGCACAAGCTGATTTAGTGGTCGGCGCAGTATTAGTGCCGGGTGGATCTGCTCCAAAATTAGTAACGCGGGATATGTTGCATCACATGCGTCCAGGTTCAGTCATGGTTGACGTTTCAATTGATCAAGGCGGTTGTTTTGAAACCAGTCGGCCGACAACTCACCAAGACCCAACTTATATTGTTGATGGTGTGGTGCATTATTGCGTGACCAACATGCCGGGTGCTGTGCCGCGTACTTCAACATTTGCGCTGAATAATGCAACATTACCGTTTGTATTGGCACTCGCAAATTACGGTTATAAACAAGCAATGCGCCAAGATTCACATTTATTAAATGGATTAAATGTTTGCCGTGGACGCTTAACACATAAAGCAGTGGCAAGTGCACTGCAACAGGAATATGTGCCGGCGGAAATGGTATTGGGGTAAATTATGCTAGATTGTTTTGTTACGACAGCAAAGAAATCGATTCCAATTACTGTGTTGGCGCAAAAAGATTTTTCTCATTGGCTGGCTAAGCAAAATCAGTTTGTGAAAGGTTGGCTTGCTTCAACGGGTTTTAAAGCTGAATCCGGTGCACTTAGTTTATTGCCAGACGCGAGTGGAAAATTAACTCGCGTAGTGTGCATTGTGAGTGATGCAAAAAATTTCTGGGCAGTTGGACAGCTCTCAACCTCTTTGCCAGAAGGAATTTATTCTTTCGCTGAAGTGACAAATGAAACAGATGCAGCAGTTGCTTGGGGATTAGGCGCATATCAATTTTCTCGTTATAAAAAATTTTCACGCCTTCCAGCGCGATTAATATTATCAAAAAAATGTGATGCAAAATCGGTTTTCAATCAAGTTGAATCGATTTACTTAGTGCGTGATTTAATTAACACGCCAACTGATGACATGGGGCCAAGCGAATTTTCGACAGCAATGGCAAAATTAGCTAAAGAATTTAAAGCGAATTTTAAACAAATTGTTGGCGATGATTTGCTAACTAAAAATTATCCGGCGATACATGCAGTAGGGAGGGCGAGTGATGATGCGCCGCGATTATTAGATTTACGCTGGGGAAATAAAAAACATAAAAAATTAACTTTAGTTGGAAAAGGCGTTTGCTTTGACACCGGCGGGCTTGATATTAAGCCTGCATCAGCCATGTTGTTGATGAAAAAAGATATGGGTGGTGCAGCACATGTGTTAGGTTTGGCGCGCATGATTATGGCGGCAAAATTGCCGATTTGTTTACGCGTCTTAATTCCTGCGGTGGAAAATTCTATTGCTGGCAATGCTTACCGTCCAGGTGATGTGATCAAAAGCCGCAAAGGTTTGACGATTGAAATTGGTAACACTGATGCGGAAGGACGTGTAGTGTTAGCGGATGCATTAGCAGAAGCGGTTACTGAAAAGCCTGCTTTATTAATTGATATGTCGACACTCACAGGCGCTGCACGCATTGCATTGGGAACTGATTTGCCGGCCTTATTTTCGAATCAAGATGAATTAGCTCATGATTTAATTCACTACGGAAATCGTGTCACCGACCCGATGTGGCGTTTACCTTTATTTGCAGCCTATCGTGATGCGTTAAACAGCCCGATCGCTGATTTAAATAATGCAACTTCAGATTCATTTGCAGGCGCGATTACTGCTGCGTTATTTTTAAAAGAATTTGTGCCGGATGAAATTCCGTGGGTGCATTTTGACATGATGGCGTGGAATGTGAAAACGAGACCTGGACGACCACAGGGTGGAGAGGCGGTGACATTGCGAGCGGTGTTTAATTATTTAATTGAAAAATTTTGTTAAAAATTAATTTAAGGAACTTTCCTCGTAATGGGTTCCCGCCTGCGCGGGAATGACAATGTTTTCTAATGGAGCTGAACTTTTACCGCTTAAATCGCATGACTGGATGAGTATATTCTTCATAAATCTCAGGGTTATTCGAAAGCGGTGCTGCTTGTGCTAATATGCGAACACCTTTATCTAATTTTCTAACTTGAGTGGCAGCAACTTCTTCTACATTTCCTTGAAGACGTGCTGATACCATCAATTCATGTGAGTGTTCGTGCAATTGCTTGAATAACATTTGTTTAACAACATCATCACTTAAATAAGCAAAATCAGCGAAATTCTTTCCGAAAACAGTGGCTAATTTTGATTCTGGTACTTTGGCGCAGTCATCGAACGCGATACGACAAAAAACGAATAGGACATCTGCTTCTGCCAATTCTTCCGAACTTAACGCTTCGAGATATTCGATGACTGGCTGTAAATTTTTCGCTTGAATAGCAAGTGTGTATTCTGACAATGGACTGATAAGTTGAGGGAATGATGCGCAATGTTCCCTAGCATTTGCTTTAGCGTATCCATGACAAAGCGAAACTCTTGGTACGCCAAGCGGTCCCTGAATGTCGTCACCTTTCGTGTGATGATCGCGATCCGCAACAGTTTGGTCTGATGTGGTGACTCTTCTGACGTCATGCTCTAACATTGCGGTGACTAACTTTGTTAATTGCGCGTTTTTTTTAAATAATCTCGATGCTAATACAGCTGATTGTCTGGAGTGTGCACGCTCCGTGAGATTTTCTGCGGGACTCAAGCTGTTATCATAATTTGCAAGTGATTGGCGATTTGTATAAACATCCATTAAAAGTTCAACATAGGTTTGATTAAGTGATGTGTAATCCAGAAGTTCAAGTGGTAAAGTTGTTTTGTCAGTCCTTGTTAACCATTGAATTGTTTCGCTGGTGGGAACTTGACAGAGTAACGCAGTCGCTGAGAGTTCTAATAATTTTGGATCTTCAATATATTTTTGAATAAAATCACTCATGCCATAATCAACAGGTTTTTTATCAAGAAAATGTCCTTTTTTTTGTTGCGCCGCTAATATAGTTGGAAAGCGCGGGTATTCACGTAAAATCTTTATTAACGGTAGACTGGTGAGCGCGTTTGCATTGTGAAATGTTGTGCTAAATAACCGTGCACGAGACGGTGTTGTCACTGTTTTGGCAAATCTATTTAACATAGATATAATCCTTTCAATTATTCCCAACTCATAATTACTTTACCGCTTTCGCCCGTCAGCAGCGTTTCAAATGCTTGCTGATAATCATCCGCATGAAATTCATGGGTAATCACTGGCGAAATATCCAAACCACTTTCTAACATACAAATCATTTTGTACCATGTATCAAACATTTCACGCCCGTAAATTCCTTTGATTTGCAGGCCTTTCATAATGATGTTGTTCCAATCAATTTGTGTTTCTTGAGGTAAAAATCCTAGCAAGGCAATTTTTCCAGCATGATTCATGTGCGTCAACATGTCACGAAATGCAGTTGAATTGCCAGACATCTCCATGCCAACATCAAATCCTTCTTTCATGCCTAATTTATCCATCACTTGCTTCAGCGACATTTTTTGTGGATTTACAGCGAGTGTCGCGCCAAGTTTTTTTGCTAATGATAATCGATAGTCATTCGTGTCAGTCACAACAATGTGTCGTGCACCTGTGTGATGCGCGATGGCAGCGGCCATGATGCCGACGGGACCTGCGCCAGTAATTAAGACATCTTCACCGACAACACTAAAGGAAAGTGCAGTGTGGGTTGCATTGCCGAATGGATCTAAAATCGCTGCAATTTTATCTGGAATGGATTTAGGGATGGGATACGCATTGACGGCTGGCAATACTAAATATTCTGCAAAACAACCGTTGCGTGTGACACCAACGCTGACATTTTTGCGACATAAATGTCGTCTACCTGCGCGGCAGCTGCGGCAAAATCCACAAGAAATATGGCCTTCACCTGAAACTCGTTGGCCAATTTCCAAGCCACGAACTTCTTGTCCCATGTCAGCGATTTCGCCGACAAACTCATGCCCAATTGTTAATGGTACTGGTATTTTGTCTTGTGCCCATGCGTCCCATTTATAAATATGCAAATCAGTACCACAAATGGCGGTTTTTTTAATTTTGATTAAAACATCGTTGTGGCCCATTTCTGGCATAGGAATTTCTGTCATCCAAATGCCGGGCTCAGGTTTACTTTTGGTTAATCCTCTCATGTTAAATAACTCCTAATTTTTTACCAATCTTCGCAAATGCTTGTATAGCTTTATCAAGATGTTGTTTCTCGTGCCCCGCGGACATTTGTGTGCGAATGCGAGCTTGGCCGTGCGGAACGACTGGATAAGAAAATCCAATGACATATACATCTTCTTTTAACAATTCATCTGCCATGGTTTTTGCTAATTGCGCATCTCCTAACATCACTGGAATGATAGGATGCTCACCCGGGATGAGTTTGAAATTTAATTTTTCCATTTCGGCGCGGAAATAGCGGCTGTTATCATGAACTTTATTGATCAGAGTGTGGCTCGATTCTAGTAAATCTAACACTTTAATTGATGTGGCTGTGATGACTGGCGCGAGCGCATTTGAAAACAGATAGGGTCGGGAACGTTCACGCAGCCAAGTAATAACTTCTTTTTTTCCACTGGTGTATCCGCCAGATGCACCGCCCAACGCTTTTCCTAATGTGCCTGTCATAATATCTACACGTCCTATCACATTGTGGTACTCATGTGTGCCACGTCCATTTTTTCCCATAAAACCAACTGAATGAGAATCATCAACCATGACGAGTGCGTCGTATTTTTCTGCTAAATCACAAATGGCGGGTAGATTTGCAATAATCCCGTCCATGGAAAAAACACCATCTGTTGCGATTAGGCGAAAGCGACAATCTTTTGCTGCAATTAATTTTTCTTCGAGATCATGCATATCATTATTGTTGTAACGAAACCGCTGTGCTTTACAGAGACGAATGCCGTCAATAATGCTGGCATGATTTAATGCGTCGCTAATGATTGCATCTTCTGGGCCCAGCACAGTTTCAAATAATCCACCATTGGCATCAAAACACGATGAATAAAGAATGGTGTCTTCGAAGCCCAAGAAATCACTCAAGCGCTGTTCTAATTCTTTATGCACATCTTGTGTACCGCAAATAAAACGTACCGATGACATACCGAAACCATGTTCTTCAACCGCCGTTTGCGCAGCTGCGATTAATTCAGCGTTATTAGATAATCCGAGATAATTGTTAGCACAAAAATTTAAAACACCGGTGCCGTCATTGGCCACTGTGATGACGGCTTGTTGTGGCGAAGTGATAATACGTTCACCTTTGAATAGTCCAGTCTCTTTTAATTGGTTAAGTTCAGTTGCGAAATAATTAGAAAAATCTTGTTTCATTGCGTCCGTCCTTTTTGTATTTTTTCAAGCTGACGGATTATGGAATAGAATGGCAGAATATGCTAGCTGCTAACTTGCTTGCGATAAAGGTAGAGCTTAAGTTTTTTATTTGCCCGGCTTGCGCTGCGTTTTAATTTCATCAGCCATTTTCAACTGATGCATACAATGCAGACATAATTCTTTCAATTTGGCATTTTGCGGAAGATTTAATATGGCAGGAATTTCTTTGGTCAGACACAGTGTAAAATCAATGATGTTGTCATAATCATTTTCGGGAATCGTGATGTCCGGGCTTTTTAGTAAATTAATGGCATTTTTAACGCGCTCACGGTCTTTCAATCCCGGCGCTTCACTTAGCGGGATTAATGAATTTATAAGTCGCTTTTTTATACTTTCTGCTGCCATACAGACTCCACTCAGGCCATCCTAACCGATATGTTGTTAAAGTGTTAGTTTTTTTGCATACTGCTTATAACAGACTATAGTCTTATCATAACTTATTTAACCTTATTAAAACCTTAAGAGGAAACATTATTTGGACACCCCTAAAACGATACCCCCACAGTTACATTGGGCATGCCGGCGTGGCATGTTGGAACTTGATGTTTTATTAGGTAATTTCTTGCGCGAGGCTTATCTCACGTTGACCCCAGAAGATCAACAAAATTTTGTTTATTTGTTGAAATGCGAAGACCAAGAGTTGTTTAACTGGTTAACGGGTAAAGAAACAGCACCGGAACCCATCTTATGTGACATGGTAGAAAAGGTTCGCCGACATGCAAAAACTCGACATTCAGCTTCGTCCTTCTAAATGGTTTGCCATTTACCAAATTGTTTTATTGTTGACCAGCCTGGTGATTGTTTTTTATTTGCCGGTACTTGATTGGCTGAAAATCAGCCTATCAGTCGCAATAATTATGTACAGTTTGTTTATTTTTTACAACCAACGGAATTTAAGGGCGTTAACGCATGATCAGCAAAGATGGTGTGTTCAAACTTTAGGCGGTTCGTTTGAGGCTAGCTTATGCGGTGACAGCACAGTAACAACTTTTATGTCTATCTTACGTTTCAAAATAGCGGGTAAGTTTTTCAAACGGTCTTATGTCGTGTTTAAAGATACCATGCTTGCAGATGATTACCGAAAGCTTATTGTGCATACGAAATGGCTGTCGAAATAGGATTTACTGTTGGTATCAAAGCCCAAAATAAGCTACTATTCTCCGCTTTAATTAGCACTTGGAAAACTGATGCAACTGATCCGTAACTTTTCTATTATCGCCCACATTGACCACGGCAAATCAACGCTTGCTGACCGCTTAATTCAACTCTGTGGAGGATTAAGTGAACGTGAAATGGAAGAGCAAGTATTGGATTCCATGGATTTGGAACGTGAGCGCGGTATCACCATTAAAGCACACAGCGTGACGCTGAAATACAAAGCGAAAGATGGACAAATCTATCAGCTCAATTTCATTGATACGCCAGGTCACGTTGATTTTTCATATGAAGTTTCTCGCTCGCTCGCTGCATGCGAAGGTGCATTATTAGTGGTTGATGCAGCGCAAGGTGTCGAAGCGCAAACGGTGGCGGTTTGTTACACGGCCTTAGACCAAGGCTTAGAAGTCTTGCCCGTCTTAAATAAAATTGATTTACCGCAAGCGGATTCCGCACGAGTGATCAAAGAAATTGAAGAAATTATTGGGCTTGATGCACAGCATGCATTAGGCGTCAGTGCAAAACAAGGTATTGGTATTGTCGAATTGCTCGAAAAAATTATCACTGATATTCCAGCGCCGCTTGGTGATCCAAACGCACCGCTGCAAGCGCTTATTATTGATTCCTGGTTTGATAGTTATCTTGGTGTGGTTTCTTTAGTGCGCGTGAAAAATGGCGTGCTAAAAACCGGTGAAAAAATGCAAGTCATGTCGACGGGGAGAAACTACGAAGTCAATGATATTGGAATTTTTACACCGAAACGCGAATCAACGGGTATTTTGTCTGCGGGTGAAGTGGGTTATGTTGTTTCTGGCATTAAAGAAATTAATGGTGCGCCGGTGGGTGATACATTAACGCATGCGAGCAAGCCTGCTACAGCACAATTACCCGGGTTTAAAAAAATCAAACCACAAGTTTACGCAGGATTATTTCCCGTGCGGGCAGATGATTTTCCAGCATTTCGCGATGCGTTAGGCAAACTTTGCTTGAATGACGCCGCCTTATTTTTCGAACCAGAATCTTCTGAAGCATTAGGTTTTGGTTTCCGTTGCGGCTTCCTTGGTATGCTGCATATGGAAATCGTGCAAGAACGATTAGAGCGTGAATATAATTTAGATTTAATCACGACAGCACCAACCGTTGTTTACGAAATTTTAACAACCAAAGGCGAATTGATGTATATCGATAATCCATCAAAAATGCCGGTCACAAATTTTATCGCAGAAATTCGCGAACCCATTGCGAAAGTAAATATTTTGGTGCCACAAACTTATTTAGGCAGCGTGATCACATTGTGTGTTGAGCGCCGCGGCATGCAAGTGAATATGTTATATATCGGTAACCAAGTTTCATTGACGTATGAAATTCCCATGAGTGAAATTGTGCTCGACTTCTTTGACCGCTTAAAATCCGTGAGTCGTGGCTATGCTTCACTTGATTATAGTTTTTCATATTTTCAAGCCGCCGATTTGGTGAAGCTAGATTTGTTAATTAACGGTGAAAAGTTAGATGCATTGGCCTTAATTGTGCATCGCAATGATGCTCAATATAAAGGACGACAATTGGCGGAAAAAATGCGTGAATTGATTCCACGTCAAATGTTTGATGTCGCAATTCAAGCTGCGTTGGGAGCGCATATCATCTCTCGTACCACGGTAAAAGCCCTGCGTAAAAACGTGTTGGCAAAATGTTATGGTGGCGATATTTCACGTAAACGTAAATTGCTTGAAAAGCAAAAAGAAGGTAAGAAGCGCATGAAGCAGGTTGGTAATGTTGAAATTCCACAGGAAGCATTTTTAGCAATTTTGAAGGTAGACAAGAAATGAATTTTAATTTTGAATTAATTTTATTTTATGCAGTGATAATTACTGGTGTATATGGTTTATTTGATATTGTTTTTTTAGCACCGCGTCGCAAACGCGCAGGAAAGACAACTATGCCTATATTGAGCGATTATGCGCGCTCATTCTTTCCCATTTTATTAATTGTCTTTTTGTTGCGTTCATTTTTATATGAACCATTTCGTATACCTTCCGGCTCATTAAAGCCGACATTGGAAGTGGGTGAATTCGTATTAGTCAATAAATTCGACTACGGCATTCGTTTACCCGTGCTACACAATAAAATTCTTTCCATTGGTGACGTGCATCGCGGTGATATCTTTGTGTTTCGTTATCCGCCAGATCCATCCATTGATTACATTAAGCGCGTTGTCGGTGTGCCAGGTGACCATATTAGTTACCTTAACAAAGTGTTGTATATCAATGGTAAGCAAGCGCCTCAGGAATTTGTGGGCAATGCGACTGATCAAAATGATCAAGGTGATAGTTGGTCGGTAATGGAAAAACAAGAAAATTTATTAGGTATAAAACACGATATTTATCAAATTCCAGATAAAATCGATAGTGATTTTAAAGATTTAGTTGTCCCACCAGGTATGTATTTCGCGATGGGTGATAATCGCGATGACAGCGCAGACAGTCGTTATTGGGGATTTGTGCCAGAAAAAAATATTATTGGTAGAGCAGATGTTATTTGGATGAGTTGGGATTCCAATGCAGATTGGCTGCACAAGATTCGTTGGCAACGAATTGGTACCGTGATTCACTAACAACAGGAATGTTTGCGATGAGCAATGAGTTGAGCAGAAAGCTTGGTTATCAATTTAAAGATGAACAGTTTTTAAAATTAGCATTAACTCATCGCAGCAGCGATCATGAAAATAATGAACGCCTTGAATTTTTGGGTGATTCAATCGTTAATTTTGTTATTGCTGAAGCACTTTATCGACAATTTCCCCGTGCACAGGAAGGCGAGTTAACTCGTTGGCGCGCGTCGCTGATTAACCGCGATACGCTCGGCATGATAGGTCGTCAATTTGAATTAGGCCGGTTTCTTTTTTTAGGCTTAGGTGAATTAAAAAGCGGCGGTAGTGAGCGCACCTCCATTTTGTCTTGTGCAATGGAAGCCATTATCGGTGCAATTTATTTAGATGGCGGATTTGCAGTGGTGCATGAATGTATTCTGCGTTGGTATCAACCCTTGCTTAGCACATTGACAAATGCAGCCAGTCATAAAGATCCTAAAACGAAACTACAAGAATATTTGCAAAGTGAAAAAATGGCATTGCCATTATATGAAGTGCAAGTGGTAGAAGGTGAAACCCATCAACAAACGTTTGTTGTTATTTGCACTGTTCCGGGTGTTGCTGAAGCTACTCAAGGCAAAGGCAGCAGTCGTCGCCGCGCAGAACAAGATGCAGCGGAAAAAATGTTAGGAATTATTAAATCATGAAAACAGAAAGTCAGTGCGGTTATGTGGCAATCATTGGTCGTCCCAATGTCGGTAAATCAACTTTATTGAATGCATTAATCGGCCAAAAAATTAGTATCATTTCAGATAAACCGCAAACCACGCGGCATCAAATTTTGGGAATAAAAACTAAAGAAGATGCGCAAATTGTTTATATTGATACACCCGGCATGCATCAAACAGAAAAAAGTGCGATGAATCGTTATATGAATCGTCTGGCTAATTCTGTAGTGATTGATGCAGATGTTGTGTTATTTGTGGTTGAGGCAACCCGTTGGACAGAAGAAGATGAAATCATTTTAACAAAGCTTATCAACGATAAGATCTCGCCTATCTTAGTAATCAATAAAATTGATAAGTTAACTGATAAAGGTAAATTGTTGCCATTGATACAAAAATTTTCAGCTAAACATTCTTTTGCGCATATCATTCCCATTTCTGCACGCTTGGAAAGTAATGTCGAAGAATTAGAAAATACCATCGTCAAAATGCTACCAGAAGGCCCGCATCTTTTTCCGGATGAACAAATCACCGATAAAAATGAACGTTTTCTTGTCGCAGAAATTATTCGTGAAAAATTAATTCGCGCAACCTCACAAGAATTACCTTATGCCACGACAGTTGTGGTGGAATCGATGAAAGAAGAAGATAATTTGCTCGAGATTAGTGCGGTGATTTGGGTTGAGCGAGAAGGACAAAAGCCGATAGTGATTGGTAAAAATGGTGATGTATTAAAGAAAGTGGGAACCGCCGCGCGGAAAGAAATTGTTACTTTACTTGGACGGAAAGTATTTTTGCGGTTGTGGGTTAAAGTTAAAAATGATTGGACTAACGATGAACGTGCGTTGGGTAGTTTAGGTTATGATTAATCAAAAATAAACCCAACCACAAAATCCATCGGCTTAGTTAACACCTTATCAATCCCAACTACTCGCGGCGCCGTATTTACTGCATACAACGCCGCCGCATCAAAATTACTATTATTGCTAGATTGAACAATTTGCACATCCGTGTAATAACCTTCTGGATGCAACACCATTTCAACTAATACCCGACCTTTTACCCCAAATGAACCTTCCATGCGCGGATAATTAAAATGTGCTGATAACGAACGGCCAATTGCTTCAACAATGGGATCTGATGGTCTGCTACTGTCACCAATTAATAACATGGGTGCCGCATTTCTGTTGTGGTTGATAGCCGCTGCAAATTGATTTTGCTGCAGAATGTCACGTGACATTGCTAACACAGATTGGTGATAAATCCCGTGTGGCGAATTGGCATAGCTTTTTTCTGGCTTATTGTCAGAGACCGCCTGTTTCTGGGCTTGGCGCGTATAGTTCAATGTTGATTGTATCGGTTGTGCCACTTGTGCTTGCATGGGCGGGGCAGTTGCAGATGCTGTTGTATAAGCGGGTACATAGTTTTGATGCTCTACTGGTGCTGGTTCTGCTTCGAAAAAAATGACTCTTGTCATACTAAGAAAAATGAGTAAGTGCAGCAGGAGGGATAGCAAAATGCCATTTCGAAGTAACTTGTTGGAGCGGGTGTTTTGCATTTAAAGCTTCCTAGTTGCTACCTATGATAATATAGCCAGATCAACAATTTTTAAAGATTAACTAAGGCGTGTCCTCATTTTATTTGCTGGTTTTGATGGGGCTGAGCGGTAGGGAGGGCTCCCGCAGTGCTTGCACTGTGGGATACCCGTAGCGATGGGGCCCCATCAAAACCAGCAAATGAAATGAGGACACGCCCTATGCGAATTGCTTTACAACCTGCTTTTATCCTCCATACCCGAGCTTACCGTGAAACTAGCTTGTTGCTCGATATTTTCACCCCAGAACATGGCCGTATCTCGCTGATTGCAAGAGGTGTGAGAACGCAGCGCTCAAAGCTGCGGGCAATATTGCAGCCGTTTTCACCCTTGTTAATTTCTTGGCAAGGTAAGACGGAGTTAATGACGATGTTAGCGGCCGAGCCGCAGAGTATTCCTTTACAATTACAAGGCGAATGCCTGCTTAGTGGGTTTTATCTCAATGAGCTGCTATTACGGTTACTGCAAAAACAAGACCCGCACCCACAACTTTATACCATTTATCATCACACCTTGTTAGAATTGACCGCCGCTAAGTTAGAGCAAAAATTCTTACGGTTATTTGAAAAGAGGCTGCTGGATGAGTTGGGGTATGGATTGCAGCTAAAGCATGATTTTCTGCCGGAACAGCTCTATTGGTTCCACCCTGAACAGGGCTTTACGCGCTGCGAAAAGGCAGATGAAGAGCCGTCATCCAGGCTGTTTATAGGTAAAAGTTTACTGGCGCTAGCAACGGAAAAATTAGACGATCCTGAAGTATTGCGTGATGTGAAGCGTTTAATGCGCATTGCGTTATCACCTTTATTAGGACACCAGCCGCTGCATAGTCGGAAATTATTTTCTGGAGTGCTTGCATAATGAAAAGTGAACAGATTTTATTGGGCGTGAATATCGACCATATTGCAACTTTGCGTCAAGCAAGGTTAACGCGTTATCCCGATCCCGTAGAAGCAGTTTATGCTGCAGAAAATGGCGGTGCGGACGGCATTACTGTCCATTTGCGTGAAGACCGTCGTCATATTCAAGAGCGTGACATTGATATGATCCAGGAAATTTTATTGACGCGTCTTAATCTTGAAATGGCGGTCACGGATACAATGCTTGCTTATGCCGAAAAAAAACGTCCCGCGCATTGTTGTTTAGTACCAGAAAAACGTGAAGAATTGACCACTGAAGGTGGATTAAATGTAGTGGCAGATGAAGCGCGTGTGCGCGATGCGTGTCAGCGTTTGCATGCTGCAGGAACTGAAGTGTCATTATTTATTGATCCTGATATAAAACAAATTGAAGCAGCAATCCGTTGTGATGCACCAACGATTGAAATTCATACTGGCACTTATGCGGATGCAAAAACAGCGGTGGAACGCGATAAGGAATTACAGCGAGTGATTAAAGCGGCGCAATTTGCACGTAAAGCAGGAATAATCGTCAATGCTGGGCATGGTTTGAATTATCAAAATGTACAAGCGATTGCACAAATTCCGGAATTAAATGAATTAAATATTGGGCATGGCATTATTGCACGAGCTTTATTTATGGGCTTAGAAAATGCAGTGCGTGAAATGAAACGATTAATGGTGGAAGCAAGACATGGTTAAAACTCGATTTTCTCCTAGCCCAACGGGCATGATGCATATTGGTAATGCGCGTGCGGCATTGTTTAGTGCGTTATATGCAACGCAAACAAAAGGCGTATTTTTATTAAGAATTGAAGACACTGATGTGGTGCGTTCCGAGCATAAATATACTGAATTACTAGAAGATGATTTGCATTGGTTAGGTGTTTATTGGCAAGAAGGCCCTGGTGTTGGTGGGCCACATCAACCTTATTGGCAATCGCAGCGGCATGATATTTATGATCGTTACTATGAACAACTTGAATCACAAGGTTTAGCATATCCTTGTTTTTGCACGGATCAAGAATTAGCGCTGAATCGCAAATTACAAATTTCTCGCGGACAAGCGCCGCGTTATCCTGGAACTTGCCGTGCTTTAACGAAGGAAGAAGTCGCGGAACGAATTGCAAAAGGTTCAAAACCCGCATTACGTTTTCGTGTGCCAGTTAAAACCGCCGTTGATTTTGTTGATTTGGTAAAAGGTCAGCAACATTTTAATAGCGATGATATCGGTGATTTTATTATTCGTCGCGCAGAAGGCACCGCGTCATTTATGTTTTGTAATGCAGTAGATGATTCCTTAATGGGAATTACGCATGTGTTACGCGGTGATGATCATTTGGCTAATACGCCACGCCAGTTAATGATTTTGCAAGCATTGAATATGCGTACACCGCAATATGGCCATTTATCATTGATTGTCGGTGATGATGGGGCAAAGTTATCTAAACGCCACGGCAGCTCAAATTTACATGATTTATATGACCAAGGTTATTTATCTCTTGCGGTAGTGAATTATTTGGCGCGTTTAAGTCACACCTATGAACAATTAAATTTAATGAGTTTTGCAGAGTTAGCAGCGAACTTTAAAGTGGAAAGACTCAGCCGCGCACCAGCAAGATTTGATAAAAATCAATTACTACATTGGCAAAAAGAAGCAGTGATGGTGCTTGGTGCTGATGCCGTGTTGACTTGGCTGGGCGCTGAGATTTTAGAAATTGTGCCAGCTGATAAACAAGAATTGTTTGCTGATGTCATGAAGAAAAATATTTTATTTCCGCATGAAGCGAAGAAATGGGCGGAGATTTTCTTTGGGCAAGAAATTCAATTTACACATGAGCAAGTTGAGATTTTGAAAGCGGCGGGGGCGGAATTTTTTCATGCTGCAAAAGAAGCGGTGCAGCAGCATGGCACTGATATCAAAAAAGTTTTAGATGAATTAAAAACAAAATTAAATATATCAGGTAAAAAGCTATTTATGCCGATTAGATTAGCATTAACAGGTGAAGAGCATGGGCCGGAAATGGCACCGATTGCAATGTTGATGGGGGAGAAAATGTTGCAGCGATTGGAACATGTTATGCGTGTTGTTGCGTAACAGGAGCTGTCCATGAGTATTCTGGCTAGAAAAAACGATGAATCTTTAAGCCTTGATAGCAACTACAAAGATTTCTTGCGGGATATAAAAGACCGATTAAAGAAAGCTCAAATAAGAGCAGCATTAGCAGTCAATGCCGAGCTAATTAGATTTTATTGGCAGTTAGGAAGTGATCTCATATCACAACAGAAAAAATACACATGGGGTGAAAATTTCTTAGATCAATTTTCTCGCGATTTACGCAATACTTTTCCTGCTATGCAAGGTTTTTCCGTTACAAACCTTAAACGTATGCGCCTTTTTGCTAAAGCATACTCAAAAAGTCCACAGGCTGTGGACCAATTACCTTGGGGTCATACGAAAGCATTGCCTAAAGAATTAAAATCTAGGTTGCCAACGATCGAACAAATTGAAACTGAGCTTAATGAAATCCCACCAAAGGGAGACTTCTTTTAAAGAGGAAGTTTAATAAATAGGAAAAACTATGTTAAAAATTTATAACAGCTTAACACAACAAAAAGAAATTTTTGAACCTATTGAACCTGGCAAAGTAAAGATGTATGTCTGCGGCCCAACCGTATACGATTTTTGTCACATGGGAAATGCGCGCAGCTTTGCTGCATTTGACGTGGTGGTGCGTTATTTACGTTATCGTGATTATGAAGTCACTTACACGCGAAATATTACTGACATCGACGATAAAATTATTAATCGCGCTAATGAAAACAAAGAAGATTTTATGGCAGTGGTGGAGCGTTTTACTCAAGCCATGCATGACGATTTGGGGGCATTAAAATTATTAAAGCCTGATCATGAGCCACGTGCCACGGAATATGTTCCGAAAATTATCGCCATGATAGAGCAATTAATCGAAAATGATTGCGCTTATGTCGCGAGTAATGGTGATGTTTATTATGACGTCAGAAAATTTAAAAATTATGGCTGCTTATCGCATCGTAATGTAGATGAATTAGAGAGCGGTGCACGTATAGAGATTGTTGATGTTAAACGTGACCCACTTGATTTTGTGTTATGGAAATTAGCTAAGCCATTAGAACCACATTGGGATTCACCGTGGGGAGCGGGGCGTCCCGGTTGGCACATTGAGTGTTCGGCGATGTCGACTAATATTTTAGGTGCGCACTTTGATATTCATGGCGGCGGGAAAGATTTAATTTTCCCTCATCATGAAAATGAAGTTGCACAATCAGAAGCAGCGACGCAACAAAAATTTGTGAATGTATGGATGCATGCAGGATATTTGCAAATTGACAAAGAAAAAATGTCTAAATCGTTAGGGAATTTTTTCACGATTCGTGATGTGTTGGCGCAGCATGTGCCAGAAGTTGCACGTTATTTCTTGGTTTCTGGGCATTATCGTAGTCAATTGCAGTATACTGCGGAAATTTTACAACAAGCGCGCACATCGCTTGAGAGATTTTATACCGCACTGCGTGATTTACCAGCAGCAAATGCGCCGCATGAGAGTGAATTCGAACATAAATTTATCGCAGCAATGGATGATGATTTCAATGCGCCAGTTGCGTTTTCAGTTTTATTTGAATTAGCGCATGAAATTCAACGTTTGCGCGCCACTGATATGCAGGCGGCGGCAGAGCATGGAGCAATCCTGAGAAAACTCGGTGGTGTTTTGGGTTTATTACAAGATGATCCGATGACATTTTTGCAAAGCGGTAAAGAATCTATTGATGTTGAAAAAATTGAAGCGCTCATTGTTGCCCGTAACAAAGCGCGCGCTGAGAAAAATTGGGCTGAAGCAGATCGCGTACGTGCGGAATTAACTAAAATGAAAATTGTTTTAGAGGATGGTGCGACGGGTACTACCTGGAAAGTCTACTAGGTATTAAAACATACTGACCATCATCTGATAACTCATCTGGTTTCAAGAGCTCAGTGATATTATGATAATCGAAAATCTTTTTTTTAAGTTTTTCGAAACCAGCTTTGTCAAGTGTATCAGGATCTATTCCTAAGAAGTGCTCGAATGCGTCTTTTATAATTTTTGCGCTTTTTGTGCTTTCAGTTTTGTATATCGAATGAAATTGTTCAAGCCCAAAAATAATGTTCATACAGCTGAATTGTCTTGATACGGTGTGAGCACTAAATTCATTTAATGTGTCTTCCGCTATCTGGAATGCAGCGCCAGGATGAATAGGTTTGTTGGTTGCACCCGCGTATGCAAAAAGTGTTTTAACTAGTCTGCATGGGGTATACGTTTTGCTCTCATAATCTTTCACGAGAGCCTCCAATGGTTTGAAGACTGATATATTCCACTCGGTCATTAAAAAAATTTGAATATTTTCCCAGACCTGTTTTTCTTCATTATCTTTAGGCATGATTAACCTTTAGCAATGAACTTCTTCTTTGAGTTTAGCAGGCTAAATCTTAAGGAATTATTAAGATCTTTCAGAAATGCTGCGTATGCAATAGCTTTATTTCGATAAATCGGCTGCAAGGTAAGTCGAAATGCAGTAAAATTCTGTATAATTAGTAACAGTTAAACGCTAGAGAACAATATGATATTTAGTCTTTCATCACATATTCTGCTACCCATTTTATTTGCTACCGGTTTAACTGCGGGCACAGTCGATGCCATAGCGGGCGGCGGTGGCTTAATTAGCTTGCCGATCTTGCTTGGGCTCGGCGTGCCGCCACATGTGGCGTTGGGGACAAATAAACTTCAGTCTGTCGTTGGTACGTCGATGGCGACTTATAGCTATTATCGTCACGGCTTATTCGAATTGCGAAAATTGCGGTTTGGTTTAATTTTCACTTTTATTGGTGCGATGTCGGGTGCGTTGACAGCTGAACATTTAAGCGGTGATGCGCTGCGGCGAATTATTCCTATTCTGTTAATTTTTATTCTTCTCTATGTCGTTTTTTCCCCACGATTAGGTAATCAAGAGCGCCAACCAAAAATTCGTGAAGCAACTTTTTATGTAATTTTTGGCACACTGTTAGGTTTTTACGATGGTTTCTTGGGTCCTGGAGTCGGTGCATTTTGGGTATTTTTGCTGATGTATTTCCTCGGCCACAATTTAGTTAAGGCGACGGCTTATACCAAAGCGTTTAATGTGAATACCAATTTTGTTGCATTGATGTGTTTTAGTTTGGGTCATAACGTTGATTATAGGATTGGCCTTTGCATGGCGGCAGGGCAAATTATTGGCGGACGTTTGGGTGCGCGTTTAGCCATTAAAAAAGGTGCTAAATTAATTCGCCCATTGTTTATTGTGGTTGTTTCGGCGACTATTGTGACCTTGATTTACCGTAACTATGGCTACGAATTAAATTTGAACCACAATATGCTGCATCTTGCAATCGTGAGTGTATTGATGCTCATTGGCGCGACCTCACTTTTTTGGTGGAATAATAAAAGAAAAATGCTGCAGGAGAATAAATAATGTTGGAAAGACAGCAAGCGATAAAAAATAAAAACGTTTTCATTTCATGCATTGTTCCAGTTTATAACGAACAAGCGAATGTTGAAGCATTTTTTCCGAAATTAGCCGCCTGCATGCGTCAGTTGACCAATCATTTTGAAATTATTGTGGTGGATGACGGCAGTCGTGATGCGACAGTTAAAAAAGTCATGAGTTTACCAACAGATCTTAATATTAAATTTTTGGGTTTTTCCCGTAACTTTGGTAAAGAAATTGCCTTGACAGCAGGACTAGAACATTGCTCAGGCGATGTGGCGATCTTGATTGATGTCGATTTTCAACATCCTATCGAAGTGTTGCCGCAATTTTTAGCGCATTGGGGTGAAGGGTATGAAATGGTTTATGGGGTGCGCAAAAATCGTGATAATGAAGCGCGTGTTAAGCGCGGCTTGGCCAATTTGTTTTACTGGATCATGAAACAGATTACCAAAATCGAAATTCCCAATAATGCAGGTGATTTTCGTTTACTCGATCGCAAAGTAATTGATGCCATGAATAGCTTTCAAGAGCGTACGCGTTTTATGAAAGGGTTGTATGCATGGGTTGGGTTCAAAAAAGTCGCTGTGCCATTTGAAGTGCATGATCGTGCAGCAGGAAAAAGTACGTGGGGGTTAAGTAAATTAACTGAACTTGCCATTACTGGTATCACTTCATTCTCTGATATTCCATTGCGAGTCTGGGGATTTGTGGGCTTTATCGTGTCACTCATTGCATTAATTTATGCGATTTATATTGTCACCATTACATTGATGTTTGGTGCCGATGCGCCTGGTTTCCCAAGTATTATCGTCGCTGTCATGTTTTTTGGCGGAATTCAATTATTATCGGTGGGAATTTTAGGTGAATATATAGCGCGGATTTTTACGGAAGTGAAACAGCGTCCGCGCTATATCGTCGAAGTTAAGCATGGTTTTGAGTAACAACCATTACACCATTGTGTTGATCAACTAACTGAATATTATTTTTTGCTTTTTCTGCAAATTTGTTATAGCCGTTTGCATTGATTAACACATACATTCGTTTACTACTGTTCCAACGCTGCCAAAAATCTTCTTCACCAATCAACCAATCTTTGGTGTTTTGAAACGGCATGCCATACCATAATTCACGTACCCAATTATCTTTTTGAGCAATGTCCGGCGCTGTCCAATCTGCGACGATAGTCACGCGACGTTCCAAATAAATTGGCAAATCTTGATAATAATGAAAATAAGCTACGACATCATCGTTGGGTGTTAATTGTGGCTTTAATGCCATTGCAATTGGTTTGATGGATTTTTCATTCACGACACTTGTGCTAGCTGATAAAGTTAATAAGCCAATGATCGCAATACTTGCTAAACAGTAAATAATTTTTTGCAGTGCATTTTTTTTCAAAAATACATAAGTCACGATGCCGGCAACCAAGAAAGCGAATGCTGTGAAAATTAAATACGGTGCTGCAGCAGTTGGGATTTTTAATTTTGCGATGTGCGGTGCAGTTAAAAATGCGGCACAGATGATTATGCTTAATGCGATAAATACCCAGCTAGCCGCGTAAAATCCTTTGGTTTTTAAATTTTCCCAATGACCATCAAGATAATTTCCCACCATCAAAGCGAGTGCAGGAAGAGTTGGAATGATATAACCAATTGTTTTCGATGTTGGGATGGAGAAAAAGACAAAAATCACGATGAACCATAATAAGACAAACAATTCACTCACGTGTTGTTGGCGATTATTCCATGCGGTTTTTACTTGTTTAGCAATGGCTTGAATCGCAAACAGTGACCAGGGAAAGAAGCCGGCCAGTACGACTGGCACATAAAACCAGATCGATGCTTTGTTATTGTATTCTCCCGCCGTTAAAAAACGTGAAACTTGCTGCGTGACAAAAAAGAAATGCAGAAATTCAGGATTGGCTTTTTGCACCAAGAAATACCATGGCACTGTGATTGCGAGGAAAATAACTGCGCCGGTCAAGATGCGCATCTGTTTTAATATGCTCCAGCGATTTAACAGTAAAATCCACAGACCGATAATGATGGCAGGGAATGCAATGCCAATTAATCCTTTTGTTAATGCAGCGAGTCCTGCAAAAACATAGGCAAAAATGAAATAACAGCTGCGTTGGCGTTTGGCGGTGCTGGTTAATCCTAACAATGAAAATAGCAGTGTAATGCTGATTAATACCGCGACTTCTAAATCTAAATTGGCATAGTGAGCTGCGCCATAATATAACGGGCTAGTGGCGAGGATGATGGATGCAAGAATCGCGGTGCGGCGGTTAAATAAAATGTGGCCGGCGACATAAGTCATTAAGCACCCAAGAACACCGATGGTTGCAGGCCAAAAACGCAGTGCCCACTCTTTCAAACCAAATAATTGAATCGCTGACGCTTGCAGCCAATAATACAGCGCGGGTTTATCTAAGAAAGCAACGCCATCTAAACGCGGAGTGATATAATCGTGGCTGGCGACCATTTCGCGCGCGACTTCTGAATAACGTCCTTCATCAGGTGTGAAAAGGGCATGAGAACCGATCCAAATCGCGTAAAAGATACCTAAAAAAGCAGCGATAATGACGAAATCGATTAGCAATTGCCGAATCGATAATTTGGGTCGAATAGTTGATAGCACGTGTTGATTCCCGTAAAGTGAGTTTTTATTACCTGAGTTCATAAGTCGATATGAAAACCATAGTTTTGTGCGCCGATGATTATGGCCAAAATCAGTTCATTTCTCAAGCAATTATTGCATTACTCGAGCAAGATTGTTTGTCTGCGACGAGCTGTATGACCACAACATCAGAATGGCAAAATACAGCTAATTCATTGGTTCCTTTCAAGAATAAAGTGGATATTGGGCTACATTTCAATTTAACAGAAGGGCAGCTATTAACATCGGGTATGAAAACAATGCCACTGTCTGGGCTCATCATGCGAGCTTATTGGCGTTTATTAGATGCAGCAAAAATAGAGCGTGAGCTGAATGCGCAGTTAGACGCATTCAATGTGGCAATGGGCCAATTGCCGGATTTTTTGGATGGTCATCAGCATATTCACCAATTACCGGTGATCCGCGACGTTTTGTTCAAAGTGTATGAGCAGCGCTTGCGTCAAAAGGGTGTTTATATCCGCTGTGTCTACGATGAGCAGCTTTTTATGCAAATGCCGAATATGAAAAAATTAACCATCCAGTTGCTCGGTGCGGGACGATTTAAGCGGGAATTGATTAAGCGAAATATTCCGCATAACACTGGATTTTCAGGAATTTATTCTTTCAAAGATGCATCTCAATATGCGCAGATTTTCCCACAATTTCTGCGTAACATTAGCGATGGAGGGCTTATTATGTGTCATCCTGGCTACATGACGGATGTGGGCGGCGACAAAATTGTTGCGGCGCGTGTGCATGAATTCCATTATTTAATTGGCGAGCAATTTAAGCGCGATTGCTCTATTGCGCAGGTTAGGGTGGGTCGTCTAGGAATGGTTAAGTGAGCAAATATTGGTACCTTATTGTCGAAATACCTGTTATAATTCACGCTGTTACTGCTCAAATCTGCCTTGTCTAACAGTTGGCGATCGCTTGAGCGGGACTATCGTTTAATTTGAAATGAAGGTTAATAGTATGGCAGCACGTGAAACTGGGACCGTAAAGTGGTTCAACAATAGCAAGGGTTTTGGCTTTATCCAAAGAGATCAAGGTGGCGATGTATTCGTTCACTTCCGAGCTATTCGCGGTGATGGATATCGCACATTGGAAGAAGGACAGCGAGTTGAGTTTTCTGTGACAACAGGCCAAAAAGGCTTGCAAGCAGAAGACGTATCTATCGTCGAATAATTTTAAAGTCCATTATTCTCAAATATGTTGTCCTGAAGTAATTTTTACTTCAGTGGCAACATTTTTTATATGTAAATTTATTTAACATATTTCTGTCAGCTACAGATGCGAAGTCTCTGTCATGCCAGCGTGCTTTTAGCTGGCATCCAGAATAGTCTTATTGTCATAACGGTGTTTATAAATTTGAGGTGGCTCTGGATGCCAGCTAAAAGCACGCTGGCATGACAGAGACTTATCTGGAATTCGCGTTACAGAAATTCAGGTTAGGAAAAAAGTGTCATGGGCAAAGAATCCAACGCAGAAAAAAAATTATTACATTACACCGGTAAAGCGATTGCTGATTTTAATATGATTCAAAAGGGCGACCGTGTGATGGTTTGCCTATCTGGTGGCAAGGATTCGTTTACATTGATGCGTATTTTGCAATTATTGCAGCGTCGAACGAATCGTAAATTTGAGTTATTTGCTTTTACTCTTGATCAATCTCAACCGGGTTGGGATGATACTGGTTTGCGTAACTGGTTAACTGAGCGCGAAATTCCCTATGAAATTTTGACAGAAGACACTTATTCCATTGTTAAAGAAAAAATTCCTGAAGGTAATACTTATTGTTCACTCTGTTCGCGTTTGCGACGTGGCATTATTTATCGCTACGCAGAAGAACATGGCTACAATAAAATCGCTTTAGGTCATCATCGTGATGATTTAATTCGTACGTTATTGATGTCAATTTTGTATAGCGGTGAAATCCGTTCGATGCCGCCAAAATTATTAAGCGATAACAAGCGCCATATCATTATTCGCCCATTGGCTTATTGCCAAGAAAAAGACATTATTGAATATGCGAATGAACAGAAATATCCAATTATTCCTTGTACGTTATGTGGTTCCCAAGAAAATTTGGTGCGTCAGCGAGTAAAAAATTTAATCAATGATTTGGCTAAAGAAAATCCTAAAGTCCCAAGTAATATGTTGCATGCTTTAACAAGCGTTCGGCTGAGCCAACTAATGGACAGAAATCGTTGGGATTTTAAGAATCTTGAAAAGCAGCAAGAGCTGCAAGTGAAATCAGTCGCAGAAGATGAAATCGTGTTCGAACACGAGATTTTCTAATTTTAAGGTTGCACTCCGTTCAGTTTTTGGATAACAATGATAGGTTTCCCCCAAAACAAACCGATCTAATAACGGAGAGAGCAGCTATGAATGGGCAGGGTAAATCGCTTTATCAGAAATATGCAGACATCATGCCGGTTGGCGCTGGCGCACTGTTTTTCATCCAAATCTTTGCGACGATGGCTTTTAGTGTACTGTATTCAACTCTTGTGCTTTATACCACGAACAAACTCCATTTAAGCGATACGGTTGCCACGGGAATTACTGCTTCATTTGTTGCCTTTAATTTTGCTTTGCATTTATTGGGTGGTTATATTGGCGGACGATTTTTAAGTTATCGCAGTCTTTTTTCTTTTGGCATGGGCCTGCAGGTTATAGGCTGTATTTTACTGTCTGTTCCTTCCACTAATTCGCTTTATTGGGGCTTAGCTGCATTTTTATCGGGCGCAGGCCTCAATGTCACCTGCATTAATTGCATGTTGACGCAATTATTTAACCCGGATGACAAACGTCGCGAAGCCGCTTTCTTATGGAATTATAGCGGCATGAATATTGGCTTTTTCATTGGTTTTTCAGTCAGTGGTTATTTTCAATTACAGAGCGCATACCATACCTTGTTTTTATGTGCTTGCTTTGGCAACTTAATGGCATTATTGGTCGCCGCATTAAAATGGAAAACGCTCAATGACACAAATACCCATTTTCTGAAATTAACTAAATCAGAAAAATTCTGGGCAAATGTCAAAGGCATCTCTTTTATCACTATCTTGGTATTAGCGTTGCGAGTATTATTAAAAAATTCACACTATAGCAATCATTTGATCATGGTTGTCGGCGTGTTGATGGCATTCGTAATGACTCTTTTAGCGGTGAAGCAACCCACAATTGAAGCGCGGAATAAAATGTTTGCCTATATGATTTTGGCGTTTACCGCATTAGTCTTTTGGACAATTTATCAATTAACTCCGATGGGCTTAATGTTATTTATTGAGCGCAATGTGGATCGTCATTATTTGGGTTTATTAATTGCACCGCAATGGGTGCAGAACATTAATACAGTCGTAATTATTATTGGCGGGCCAGTATTAAGTGTTGTTTTTGCATCTATGCGTAATCGTGGTGTCGGTTTCACCATACCAATGCAGTTTGGGATTGCATTATTGTTAATCGGTCTTTCAATGGCAATCTTGCCGATCGGAATTCACTTCGCCAATATGCAAGGTTACACTAACTTTAATTGGATTTTTGCATGCTATGTGTTGCAAAGCATCGGCGAACTTTTTATTTCACCGATTGGTTATGCGATGGTGGGACAATTAGCACCTATTCAACTACAAGGGTTGATGATGGGAACATGGCTGATGATCACTGGTGTTGCAGCAACATTATCGGGTTATTTTTCTAATATGGCATTGAGCTCTTCCACTTCAACCGATCCGTTACTTACCAACGCGGGTTTTAGTCATATCTTTAATTTATTGGGATGGACTGCGTTGGCAACGGGCGTTATTTTATTATTGTTGGTGCCGACATTGTTGCGTTTAACTCAAGAAATGAAAGTTATTATTTCGGCGCAAGATAAGGCTATGGTTATTTAGAATCGGCTGAGGGTAGTGACACGTCTTATCGTGCATTAGGTAACGGCGCCTCCAGGTGATAATCAATATTTGAGATTAGGCGAATCTCCTTATGAGATTTGCCTATCCATTTAGCCAAATTCCGGGGTTTCAATCAATATTGACTTGATATAACCTTATGATTCTATTTTCTTTTAATAAATTCTAGCCGAAAAAGAGCAATTTTGATCAAAATTGATTATAATAAATATATCCGAAATCAGAGATAAATTATGCCTACATCAGCCGCATTACCAAACAATAGAACGTCAATATCAATCAGAGGATCATCACCTTCGATTGTTACTATGGCAGGGAAATTCGATCCCACCATTGCCGGACGTGCAATTGTGGATGGTCTCGAATATTTAAAAAATCGTTTAGAATGGTCAGGAACAAAAATCGCTAATACATTGCATATACCCGCAAATACGATAAACACGTGGCTTAAAAAGGGTATAGTTCCCATCAATAGCTCCACTTTGCATCCTGATATGCAAGCGGTTATTCACTTATTAGCAATACATCGCAGTCTAGAAGCCATGTTTGAAAATCCAGCTCATCAACGTGCTTGGTTGTCGACACATCATCCCGAATTAAATGTTATTCCCGAAAACTTAATGGGTGAATCAATCGATGGATTAATTTTCATTCGCCAATATTTGGATTATGTACGAGGAAGAGGGGCGTGATTGAATTAGTTCGGGTGGTAGAACACCAAGCAGCTTTGTCTAGCTATCGTGCTACTCAAGATGAAGAACGTGCTGTTCAACTTGAATTATTGATTGAATTTACCAAGCAAAAAAATTATTACACTAGCTGGCACCCACTGATTGCAACGCCGTTTCGCTACAATCCCCCGCATCCTGAAGCACGTTTTCGTTCTAAGTTTGGAAAAAACATATTTTATGGTTCGTTAATTGAAGAAACAGCTTTGTATGAGCATGCGTTTCATTTTATGAAGCAACGTATGCATTTAAATGTAAAAACAGAAACAGGAACCAGGACGATATTTTCTGTTGACTCAGATGATAAAAGTTCAGTTAATGTAAAAAATGATAACCAATTATCATCGATAATTGATAAAAATGATTATTCAGCTTCACAGCAATTTGTAGTGTCAAATCCACACGCTACGTTTATCTTATATCCTTCGTGTAGAGATCCACAACAACGCGATAATGTAGCAGTGCTCGATATTAACCGTCTCGCAAAAAATATAAAGTGGGAAGCAGCTATTCAATTTTTTTATGATAATAAAAAGCAGCGGATGACTTGGATGGATTATTCTTTACCGATTGAATGGATGGATGTTCGATGATCAAAGTATTCAATAGCTCCTTTTTTATGGCGAATTTGTTAGCGGCATTCCCGGTGTAGCCTTTTGCTCTTGTCGCGATTTGTTTCCTGAAAATTTAAATAAAGAAAAATTCGGAGACCATCCATGGAGTGCTCTTTTGTGTAATTTTTCAGCATGCTGTTTTACATCAGGCAGAAATACATTTTGATAATAATCGAATAACTGGGGTTCTTCTCTCTTTAACGTCTCCACGCCAGCTTCATTCTCAACAATAAATTCCGCTACCCTAACAATTAGTTCAATATGATATTGTGACACTGGATATAGTGAAAAAACATTTTTAAAAACGGGCAATAAAGTTGCCCTTCTTCTTTCCATATCTTGCGAAATTCTACTAAATTTAGCTTTGTTAGTATCATCATCGACCTTATAAGGTAAATAATCATTTTCGTAAACTTCTTTTGCAATATAATGAGTCAACTCATGAATCAGTGTTCCCTTAGGAAAACTCTGTTTATCTTCTAACCCAGCGACAAAAATTTTATTTGGAATATCAGGAATACAAACTCCCAGTGTATTATCATAATTATCACCACAGACGATATTGCTGACGGGTTTATTTTTTAAATCCATAATGACAGATAATTTTTGGCTGTCACTAATTTCCTCTTCATCACCGCTATCATTATCATCCATGGATAAAACTGGCTTATTATGTTTTCCAAGGACTGCGAGTTTAGTCAAATCCAGAAGCGGTTTTAGCTCTGACAGCTTATACCATGATTCTAAAGTTGCTTGTATACTAGCTCTTTTTTCTTGTTTTTCTTTCTCATCACTCATGCCGTAAAAGTGAATATTTCCGACAATAATTTCTGCTGCAGATTTAGCTAAATCACTGCCTGGTTTTTTTGCAATAAGTCTGCTTAACACCGCAGTCGTTTGATTTTTTTTGGTGCGACTTAATAAGTCATCACGGACTTTGGTATTTACACCCAGATACATGAGGGTGGCTAATAGTCCTACATTTCCATCACGTGCTGCGCGAACCGGCATGGTAGGGGATAACGGTTCACCGTTATCCAGCTTTTGCTCAATGATTTTTTTATTCACTGCTCGCAGATTTTTTCGAACCTCACTCGCGTTCATTCTGGGATTATTTTGACACTTTTCATAATAATTTCTTGCCTTCACAAAATCGATGGGAACTTCCCTGCCTTCTTCATAAATTATAGCTAACTGTAGGTTGCAGCTTGATTGCGGCTCAATTCGAACAACTTGCTCAAAACAAATTCTTGCTGATGTATAATCTATTGGTGGTTCAAGACCATAATAATATTCTAGCCCCATTTGATACCATTTATCATGTTCTAAATTTAAGCGAGTTAAGGTTTGTTCTAATTCAGTTAGAGAAGCGCCTGCCTTAATTGCTCGCAAATAACATTTTGCGGCCTCCATTTTGTCAATGACCATACGACGACTGCCGTTTTCATAAATATTGCCAATTTTTTGGTGAATCTCGGGGCTATTATTTAATTTAACGACGGCACGATAACACCCAATAGCTTCCTTTGCTTCGTCAGCTTCCTCATGAATGACAGCTAAGGCTAAACCGGCAGGCGCATGACCTTTAGCTAAAGCTTTTTCATAAAATTGTTTAGCTCTGGGAATATTTTTCGGTGCTTTATTTCCATGATGATAATTAATAGCAATTGCGTGTAAATCATTAGCGCTAATGTCAGGATGATTAAGTAGGCGGTTAATATTATGTGATGCTTCTGGATGGCCCAAATCCGCTGCCGTTTGGTAGCAAATAACAGCTAAAGGAAAATCAGGGTGTTGTTTTCTTTCTTCATAATATTTCGCAAGGTCATATTCTTGGTTTCTCTGCAATTCCTGCGCTTTTTCTCGAAGATATTTGGCTTTCGCTAAATTTTGCTTTACTTCAATTCCCTGTTGGTACAAATCTGCTAGGACATTTAGCCGGGGTGCGCCCCAGATTGATGCTTCAATAAGTTGATTCACGATACGATCGATGTCTTGTTGTGCTTGCTCATAACCACGGTCTATAGCCAGCTGATAATGGATGATGGCATTTTTTATATAGCTACTATCATCCCAGGCATGATGCTTAGTAATTGAACCATCATAATATTTAGCTAATGTCAGGCAAGCTGTCACTGAGCCCTTGTCTCTTAGCTTCTCATAACAGAGCAAAGCATTACTGCATTTATTGCGTAAACTTTTATCGTATCTATCGACTTCAACACAATTCATAAAAGCATATGCACTGAAAATAAAATTGTCCGGCAAACGGGCAATATAGAAATCCGCAATTTGTTCTAACTCATGCATTGTAATATCGGGAGAATTTATAACATCTACAACCACTTTTGGAGTAGGTCTGTGCCATAGAGTATTAGTAACATGCTGCGCCCAAGCGACTGCCCATACATAATTTTTTTTGACTTCTATGCCTTCATAATACATTTTTGCAATCGAATAGACTTGACTATCAGAATAATGATTTTGAAACCAGTCCTTCCAGTTATTGATTCGTCGTATCTGAATCTCAAACCAGGAAAGATCATAGTTACGAAAACTGAAAGTGGGATGACGAAAATGATGATAAATTCTTTGTTCTGCTTGTTTTTTCTGCTGCTCATCCGCCACGTCAGAATCAATCACTTTTTGATAATATTTTACAGCTTCATCAAATAATTCATTTTTTTCATATAATTTTGCAAGTGTTAAGTAAGCTGGAATATATTTTCTTTGAATAGCTTTTAAATACCAAGGTTTTGCATCACGCAATGTGTCACGCCATTTAACATAACCATAGTCGTAATCATAATGATCATGCCAGTAGTCGTGCCAATATTTATCTCCAATAGCCATTAACTCGGCACCACTGATACCCGGATTATCTAATATATTTTGTAGACCTTCTTTCGCTTGTTTACTAATTTTGTCGGTAACAAACTGTCCATCTATCAATTTTTGATAACTATTGGCTGCCTTTTTATAGTTTTTCTCTAATTCGAATTTTTTTGCCTCTTCCAAAGCACCCATATTTTCTACCTCTCCATGTGTAGGAATAATATAGTTTTAAGATTTTTTGTTACGCATTCATCGCTGCAAGCACATTATTAACTTCAATTTGAAATTGTCTAAATAACTCTGCAATTTCGTGTTGCCTGTTGCCATCCTTTAAAGCTGATTCAAGTGCTGCCGTTGCGCGTTTTAATCGCGGGACACCGCAATAACAAATCGCGCCATGCAATTTATGGATTTGTTGTAGCAGCACGGCATAATTATTTTCAGCCAGTAATTTTTGCATGGCTGTGATTTCATCTGGCAAACTTTTTGTTAATAGCAAAAGCATTTCTTCTGCCAGGTCACGTTTATTGTTCGCAAGCTTTAATCCTAACTCCCAATCGATTGCAGGTTGCTCTGCATCAGGTGTTTGTTTGATCCATTTTTTAATGATTTTGAATAGCATATCTTTCATGACCGGCTTAGTCAGATAATCATTAAACCCGGCTGATTTTAAATTTTGATGCTCGTTATCAGCGATATGTGCAGATAACGCAATAATGGGGGTATTGGCATTACTATTTGCTGCTAAGCGGATGGATTTCAATGCTTCAATGCCATCCATTTTTGGCATGCGTAAATCCATTAAAATAAGGTCGAAAGTATGTTTTTCAGTTTGCTGAACGGCATCAATCCCATCATGGGCAATCACAATTTCTGCATGGGTATTTTTTAATAATGCAGTGACTAAATTCGCATTATGCACATTGTCATCAACGCATAAGATGCGTTTGCCATTGAGCTGTAATTGAATATCTTGTTCAAGCAAGGCAGCAGCATTTTTATTGAATTGCAGGTGCGGTTCGCGCGTTAATTGGAAAATTGCGTGATACAAGCCATTGCGCATCACCGGTTTAGTTAAGCTAATAGTGGCGCCTGCCGATACAAAATATTCCAGCGTTGCTTGTTCAGAAGAGTTAGTTAAGATGATAATCGAAGCAGAAAAGTGTTTACGAATTTCAGTTAAGTGATTTGCTGCAACACCGTCATGAACTTCGTGTTGATTAATGCCGGCAATAATCAGTGTGGGTTTTTGTTGCGGATCGGTAGTTTCTTCTAATGTAGCAATCAAATCATTGTAATCAGCAAAATCGACGGTATCGACATGCCAATGCCGCAAAATATTGCTAATTGATTTTCGTGTAATAGGGTGTGGTTCATAGAGAAATACTCGTGTACCCGTGAGGTCAACTAATTCTGCTTCATCGTCCACCTCAGAAGGCGAGCGATCAGCTGTAAATGTAAACCAAAATATTGAGCCTTTTCCTTCATTGCTGTCTACACCAATTTTCCCAGCAAGTTGATCGACGAGTTTTTTACAGATTGCAAGACCTAATCCTGTGCCGCCATATTTTCTTGCAATACTATTGTCTGCTTGTTGGAATGCACGGAAGATAAGTTTCTGGTCTGCAGCTGATAGTCCAATGCCAGTATCAGAAATAGTCACGCGCAACTTGGTATTTTTTGACAAATTCTTTTCAAGCTTGATATGAATAATCACTTCGCCTTTATCGGTAAATTTAATCGCATTAGACACAAGGTTAATGATAATTTGTTTGAACCGTAACGGATCGCTGATAATTTTCTTCGGCACATCATCGTCAATCAGCGCAGCGAATTCTAATTGTTTTGAATTTGCTAGCGGTGACATGATGGTGAGGATATCTTCAATGCTGTCACGTACATCAAACGCTAAATATTCGAGCCGTAGTTGGCCTGCATCCAAACGTGAAAAATCTAAAATATTGTTGACGAGATTAAGTAAATTAAGCGTCGATTTTTGAATTGTCGTGAGATAGTTACGTTGTAAGTTTGATAAATCCGTTTCCAGTAATAAATTAGTGAAACCAATAATACCATTCATCGGCGTGCGAATTTCGTGGCTCATATTGGCAATAAATTCTGATTTAATACGGCTAGCTTCTAATGCCTCTTTTTGCGCCTGTGCCAATTCTGTGTTTTGCAATTCAATGGTTTCTAGCGATTTTTTCAAGTTCGAGGTGGCATGCTCAACATTGCTGCTTAATTCATTCCTTGCGCGTTGCAGAGAAGAAGCCATTTTATTGATACCTTCTTCCAATTCACCCATCTCCGCGGGTGAGATGGTGTCAATACGAGTGTCCATTTGACCTTGTTCAAGTTTTTTTACCGCTGTACGCATGCGTAATAACGGACTAGTTAAACGCTGTGCTGTTCTACGTGCTAGAAAAATACTGACTAAAAGGCCAAGTGATAGTGCGATAAGAGTAAAAATAATCGCTTGATATTCTTGCAATAATGTATGGGTCTTCGATAGGGTAAGTACAACCCAACCGATAATTTTTTTATGTGCAGCAGCTTTATTATTTTTGTGTGAAAATAAACTATCATTGTTGGCTAGCTTAAGATCATCAACAATAATAGGTGCAGTAAATGTCACCGAATCGCTGCTTTCAACGATCGCGGGATTATCTTGGTCGAATACGATGCGCTTAGAATAATCTAATGATAATGGTTCGTCTGAACCGCTATAAGCTAACAATTCATGGTCAGGTCCAAAAAAAGCGATAGATTGTAAATCTTTTTCTTCTAAGGCGAGATTGGTGATTTCTTGTAGAATTTGCCGATCATTTTTCATCACCCCATTGCGGCTAGTACGGACGATATGTGAAAGCAGCACTTCACCATAATGATTAAGCTGTGCTTTTGCATCACCGATACGAGATATGACTACATATGTTCCCAACAGTAATGAAATAACTAACGTTGGAATTAACGCAATAATAAAAACGCGGATTTGAATTCTTAAACCTTTCATCGTGTGACAGACTCACTCATCCGTTTTACACCCATAACATCGGGTAATTGGCCAATTTGATGCATAATATGATTCATTTGCGCTAAGTCATGAATTTGAATCGTCATCAAGATATATATCATATTACTCTTTTTGTTGATTGTAGAGTTTAATTTAATCAAATTAATTTTAGCATTGACAAGCAAGGCAGTGATTTCATTCAACGAATGATGGCCGCTAGAGGCTCGCACTTGTAAATCCACATAATAAGTTCCGACTTTTTTACTATCCCAAGCCACATGGATTAAGCGATTATCATGTTTGGCGAGATAGCTCTTTATGTTACTACAATCTTCACGGTGGATTGAGACGCCACGGCCTTGGGTAATATAGCCAATGATATGATCACCTGGGATGGGTTTACAGCAGCGCGCCACGCGAGTTAATAGATCATTAATTCCGGCGATTTCTAAACCTGCCTCAGCAACAGCGGGTGTGGCGAGCGAAACCGTGCTAGGTGTGGTTGGTGATTTAGGTTCATGGTCATTGCGTATCGTATGGATCACATGTGCAATTCTAAGATTTCCATGACCAATTGCGGCAAATAGTGCTTCGTCATTTTTATAATTTAATCGTGTGGCGACTTTTTCAAAATTTGGATGCACAATGCCAGCGCGAGATAATTCACGTTGTAGATGAACTTTTCCACTTTCAACATATTGCGTAACTTCTTTTTGTTTGAACCAATGCGCTACTTTTGCACGTGCGCGCGTCGTGAAAATATAACCAAATTCTTTGTTCAACCAATCGCGGCTTGGCGTGCCATTCGGTGTGGTAATAATTTCAATTTGATCGCCAGTACGTAATTTATAAGTTAACGGTACGATGTGACCTTTTATTTTTGCGCCGCGGTAGCGGTGTCCAATTTCACTGTGAATATGGTAAGCAAAATCCAGCGGTGTTGATCCCACGGGTAAATCAACAATGTCACCTGCCGGGGTAAAAACATAGACACTATCTTCTAAAATTTCATCGATGCGCTTGCTATCAGCGATATCATGTTGTGCTACTTCTTTATGCCAAGCAAGTAATTGGCGCAAAAATGTAATTTTATCTTCATAACCGGCATGATCAGATTTAGCTTCTTTGTAAAGCCAGTGCGCCGCAATACCATGCTCAGCTTCTTCGTGCATTGCTTTCGTGCGAATTTGAATTTCTAAATTCTTTCCATCAGGGCCGATAACGGCAGTGTGAATCGAACGGTATCCATTGGGTTTTGGATTGGTGATGTAGTCATCAAATTCTTCCTGGATATGTTCAAAGAGACTATGCACGACACTGAGAGCGGTATAGCAATCTTCTAATGTGGGTACTAAAATTCGTACGGCGCTATAATCAAAAATATTTTTTTGCTCGACATCTTTACGCTGCATTTTGAGGTAGATGCTATAAATATGTTTTGCACGGCCGGTGATATCAGCGGTGATGTTTTCTTTTGCTAACGTTTCTTTCAAGCGTGCGATGGTGTCATGAATTCTTTTTTCACGATCAATACGTCGTTCTGCTAAAAATTTTGCGATGGTTTTATATTCGTCAGGATGTGTATAGTGAAAGGCAATATCTTCTAATTCCCACTTTAGTTGTCCGACACCCAAACGATTCGCAAGCGGAGCGTAGATATCCAATGTTTCTTGTGCAATGCGTTTTCTTTCCACTAAATTAATTTGTTTAATTCCGCGCATGATGCAAGTTCGTTCAGCAAGCTTAATTAAAACAACACGTATGTCAGAGGCAATCGACAAAAATATTTTTCTGAGCCGATCAATCTGGGTTTGATCTCTATTTTTTGTCACATTGGCTTGCAATTTATTCAAACTGTTCATTTGCAGTGTGCCGTTTACCAATGCGGTCACTGCGTCGCCCAGTTCTTTTTTGATGGTCTCAATGGTTAAACTAGTATGTTGAATGGTGGGTGTGATAATAGCAGCAGCAACTGCATTTTGATCAAGCGATAAATCCAGTAAAATTTCCGCCATTTCCAAGCTTTGTTCTATACAGGGTTGACCATAATAAGTTGTTATACCTTTGCTGGTCACTTGTGCTAATACAGTCGCTTGACGAATTAAATTAACATCATTGAGTTGATATTGATAAGTAATCTTGTTGAACCAAGAATCAATATCAATGTTGCCATCTGCTAGATATGAAAATTTGTCTTTGACTGTAACCATAACATTTTCTCTATTTCTCAAACAGTGCAATGGCTTCAATATGACTGGTGTGAGGGAACATATTGATGACACCAACGTGCGTTAGCTTATATTGATAATTATAGACTAATTCACCCGCATCGCGTGCCAAAGTGGCAGGGTTGCAAGAGACATAAACTAATCGTTTTGCGGATTTAGTTGAAATTAAAGGGATAATTTCTTTTGCTCCGGTGCGCGGAGGATCCAATAAAATTTTATCGTAGGATTTTTCCAGCCAGGGGGCAGATAATTTTTCATTCATTAAATTAGCAGCAAAAAATTCGGTATTGTGAATGTTATTATGGAGCGCATTTTCTTGGGCGCGCGCAACCATTTCAGCGCTACCTTCGACACCGACCACTTGTTTAGCGAGACGCGCGATGGGTAAAGTGAAATTACCCAATCCACAAAACAAATCGAGCACTGTATCAGTTGATTGCACATCAAGTAACTTCAATGCTTGTTGTATCATCAGCTGATTAATTTCACCATTAACTTGGGTGAAGTCTAATGGATGAAAGCGCATTTCAAGTTGATACTCAGGTAAAAAATAACTGAGACGTTCCACTTGATTTTGCGGCCAAATTTTATGAATTTTGGCGGGTGGATTTGGTTGTAAATAAATTTCAAATTGGTATTGTTTGCCGAATTCAATTAGCGCGGAAATGTCATTTTCGTTCAGCTCAGTCATATGTCGAAAAACTAGGGCGGTGGTTTCATCACTGACCGCGACTTCGATTTGTGGAATGTGTTCATATTGAGATAAACCACGGATCAATTCGCTAAGTTGGGTTAAGCGAGTACCGACACTTGGATGCAGTACCAGACATTCATTAATTTCAGCCAAGTAGTTGCTGAATTTTTCGCGAAAGCCAACTAAGAGTTTTTGTTTTTTATGAACATAACGAACACCCAAACGTGCTTTACGTCGGTAACCCCATGGATTTCCGACAATTGGTGGTAAAACATGTTCTGGTATGACTTTACCAAAATGTTTTAACTGTTCGAGTAATGTTTGTTGTTTAAGTTGAACTTGTGCCGTCATCTCAATGTGTTGCATGCTACATCCACCACAGATACCAAAGTGCGGGCAGGCGGGAATGACACGCTCTGGTGCTGGTGTGATGACTTCAAGGGTTTGTGCTTCATTATAACGACGGTGTTTTTTAGTGATTTTGCATACTACCGTTTCTTTGGCTAAGGCTCCGCTGATAAAGGCTGTTTTGCCATTTAATGTGGCAACGCCGCGACCATCATGACTGAGCGATTCGACTATAGTTTGGATTGATTCGGAAGACATAGGGAGTTTACATAGTTACAAGTTATTTAAGGTGGTGTATGTTAGCAAATATTGTGGTTAAAACCTAGAAACTGTCTGGGTGTTGTGTCGGTTTCTGTTGTGGTTAGGCCGAGACGAATGGGGCCTGTCATTCCGGTATCCCACGGCTGACGCCGTGGGAGCCCTCGCTCCGTGCCACCCATTCGGTCGGGACCTGCGTTTTTGTATGATAAACCGACACTCTATTTAGTTAGATTTCGACGGTTTGTTGTGTGTCTTTAGGTTCAAACAAGGATTGTGATTATGAGCCAATTTTTTGCGATTCATCCGGAAAATCCGCAATTACGCTTAATTCGGTCAGCGGCAAAGATCGTTCAAGAGGGTGGAGTAATTGTGTTTCCGACTGATTCCGCCTATGCCATAGGTTGCCAATTAGCAAATAAAAGTGCATTAGATCGAATCCGATTATTGCGCCAATTAGATGAGACACACCATTTCACATTGATTTGCCGCGATTTATCCGAACTCGGCACTTATGCCATTGTTGATAATGCCGCATTCCGTTTGTTGAAAGCCCATACGCCAGGACCTTATACCTTCATTTTACCCGCCAGCAGAGAAGTGCCAAAACGATTGCTGCACCCTAAGCGTAAGACAATCGGTTTGCGCGTGCCAGACAGTAAAATCATTGCTGCACTACTGGATGAGTTGCACGAGCCCTTGATGAGCGTGAGTTTGGTATTGCCAGATCAAGAATTTCCCCTTGTCGATGCGCAAGATATTTTCTATGTTTTGGGTGATGAGGTCGATTTAATTATCAATGGCGGCCCTTGCAGTATGATCCCAACGACGATTGTGGATTTGGTGGATGGGGCGCATCCGCAGCTGTTGCGAGTGGGGAGGGGGGATCCGAAAGCTTTTCTGTAGTCCGGATGCCAGCTAAAAGCATGCTGGCATAACAGATTTTCTTATTAGTAATTAAGTATTTTCTATTTCTAAAACATTTGCTACAGCATGCAAAATTGCGGCTACACGCACTGCTGCTTGGACAGTTTCTTTGCTGATTCCTTTGCTGGTCAGTGTTTTTTCGTGCGAATCCATACACATACCACAACCATTAATCGCGGAGACTGCGATAGAAAATAGCTCAAAATCTAACTTATCAATTCCGGGTGCCAACATCGCATTCATGCGTAAATTAGCAGGCATTTTGCGATAATCCTCTTTGGAAACTAAATGTGTGAAACGATAATAAATATTATTCATTGCCATCAAAGTTGCTGCACTTTTTGCTGCTGCGACTGCTTCAGGAGAAAGTTTTTTTTCAGCACTTTGTAATACCGCTTTATGCAGGTTCGCATTTTTGCTAGCCATAGCACACGCCAGCATCGTTCCCCAAAGTTGTTGTTCTGTTAAATGTTCACTGCTATTTAATAAGCTAGATAAATTCAACTTAATATCTTTCGCGTACGCGGGTAATGATTCTTGAATAATTTGTAATGTCATCACTGAATTCCTTAATGTTATACGCTTATTGTGTTTTGACCTTGTTGCCAATTGCATGGGCAGAGCTCATCCGTTTGTAATGCATCTAAAATGCGTAAAATTTCATTAGGATTGCGGCCAACTTTGCCATCGTTTACTGAAACGTGACGAATGATATGACCTGGGTCAACAATAAACGTTGCGCGATGTGCGACACCTGAGTTTTCATCCAAAATTCCTAATTGACTGGATAATTCTTTTTTAATATCAGCAATCCACGGAAATGGGCTGTCATTTAAATCTGCATGATGTTCGCGCCAAGCTAAGTGTACAAAATCGCTATCTGTTGAGCCGCCAATCAATTGAGTATTGCGATCAAGAAAATCATTATGTAATTTGCCAAATCCAACGATTTCTGTTGGGCAAACGAAAGTGAAATCTTTTGGCCAAAAGAAATAAATTTTCCACTGACCATCATAGTCATGATGTTGCATTTCACGAAAAGCAGTGGCTCTATCGGCTGAATGAACCGCGGTTAATTTGAATTCTGGGAATTTGTCTCCAATTGCTAGCATAGATGTTTCTCCTGATAATTAATTTAACTTACGATCACAGTATGCTATGATACCAGTCATATTAAAAATCAATTGTATCTATTAATCTGATAGATTTTATCTATCGAGGATTTTATGACATTGCAAGAGTTACGTTTCATTATTGCGCTCGCCCAAGAGCAGCATTTCGGTAAGGCATCGCGTGTTTGTCATGTGAGTCAACCTACGCTCAGTATTGCGATTCGCAAGCTTGAAAAAGAGCTCGGCGTGGCGTTATTTGAGCGTACTATCAATGATGTCAGAGTAACCCCGTTGGGTAAGAAAATAATCCAGCGGGCAAAGCAGGTCTTAGTGGAAGCTGATGCAATAAAACAGCTTGCGCAGTTTGATCAAGATCAATTAAACGGCCCATTTAAGCTTGGTGTGATTTATACAGTGGGTCCCTATATTTTGCCGCCATTAATTACTGAGTTACATAAATTAGCGCCGCAAATGCCAATTGAGATACAAGAAGACTATACGGTTAATTTGCGCGATAAGCTAAATGCAGGGGATTTGGACGCTATCATTATTTCTTTGCCGTTTGCCGAAACGGGTGTCGTAACGCGTAATCTTTATAAAGAACCATTCGTCGTGCTCATGCCCGCAGACCACCCATTAGCGAAACATCAGAGTGTCCGCCCAAAAGAGCTGCTTGAATATAATATTTTAATGCTAGGTGAGGGGCATTGTTTTCGTGACCAAGTCATGTCGTCCTGTCCTATGTGTTTTGCTAAGCAGCCATCGGCTGTCAATTGGCGCACGGTGGCAGGCAGTTCTTTGGAAACTGTTCGGCATATGGTGGCATCTAATATGGGGATTACCATATTGCCTGCCACGGCGGCTATGACGAATCCTTACCAGAAGGGCATGTTACTCACCCGTCCGCTAAAAGGCGGCAGTCCGAGCAGGGTGGTTTCACTGGCTTGGCGAAAAAGTTTTCCTCGGGTGAAAGCAATCCAACAGGTATTGAATGCCATGAATTCAATTAATAATTTATTTAGTAAAATTAATGAATAACAATATTTACTTAAAGTAAAATTGCAAATTATGAAAGACCTCTTATACTTGAATATGGGTGTTTTCGAGAGATTTTTTATCCAGAACCGATCGAGTTGTAAATCTTCGGAGGCCGACTTGAGGTGTGGTGAGCAAGTCCTAAGTGAAAGTTAGGAAAGCCTAAAACTCCTCGGGGGTTTCCACTTTGGAAATAAGAGGGTTTCTGTGATAGTTTCTTCCGAGAACACCTTTTTTATTGCCTAAAATCAGGCTGTTTTTACTAATTTGATGGGGCTGAGCGGTAGGGAGGGCGCCCGCAGTGCTTGCACTGCGGGATACCCGTAGCGATGGGGCCCTATCACATTAGTAAAAACAGCCTGATTTTAATCAGGGAACTGTGATTGCCTCGCGTTTTTTCTTGCGCTTATTTTTGCTTCTATGTCATCCTCCACTTTATTGGAAAATCAGTGTTTAAAAGGAACTTTTATTAATGCATGACATTATTAAACAAGAACGTCTCTATGGTGCTCAAAATTACGAACCACTACCGGTGATTTTAACCCGCGGTGCAGGTGTATTTGTTTGGGATGATCAAGGGAACCGATATTTCGATATGATGAGTGCCTATTCTGCTGTGAGCCACGGCCATTGTCATGCTGAATTAGTTGCTGCTCTCACTGCTCAAGCAGCTCAATTGGCGGTGGTTTCTCGGGCTTTTTATACGGATAAACTGGGTCCTTTCTTAGAAAAAATTTGTACTGCAACCAAGCAAGATAAAGCTTTACCCATGAATTCAGGTGCGGAAGCGGTTGAAACGGCGATAAAAGCGGCGCGTAAATGGGCTTATACAGTTAAGAAAGTTTCTCCTGATAAAGCGGAAATTATTGTTTGTGAGGGAAATTTTCATGGCCGCACCACAACAATTGTGGGTATGTCATCAGAACCACAATACCGTCAGGGCTTTGGTCCATTTGCGCCGGGTTTCAAGCAGATACCGTATGGCGATGCAGAAGCGTTGAAACATGCGATTACCCCTAACACGGCAGCATTTTTAGTTGAGCCGCTGCAAGGCGAGGCTGGAATTGTTGTGCCACCAGAAGGATATTTGCGTCAGTGTGCAGACCTTTGCAAACAACATAACGTGTTGTTGATCTGCGACGAAATCCAGACGGGTTTGGGCAGAACGGGAAAGTTTTTAGCGTGTGAACACGATAATGTTAAACCGGATGGTTTGATCTTAGGTAAAGCACTCGGTGGCGGCTTGTTGCCAGTGTCGATGTTTTTATGCCGCAAAGATGTCATGGATGTATTTACTCCCGGCGATCATGGCAGCACTTTCGGCGGCAATCCGCTTGCTGCTGCAGTGGGTGTCGCTGCGCTAGACGTCTTAGCACACGATAAATTGGTTGCTCGAGCTGCTGAATCAGGTGAATTTTTGTTGCAACGCTTCAAACAAATTAAGTCACGTTTGATCACTGATGTGCGTGGCAAAGGATTATTAATTGGCATAGCAATTGATCCGCGTTATTATTCTGCACGAGAGATTTGTTTACGTTTGCTTAAACGCGGTGTGTTAAGCAAAGAAACTCATGGAACTGTGATTCGCATTGCGCCGCCATTAATTATTACAAAAGAGCAGCTTGAAATAGTTGCTGCCACCATTGAACAAGTATTAATTGAAGCCGAATCTGAAATTAAATCATGAAAGGAATCAATAGGATGAATAGAACATTTAAACTGCTAGCTGCACTCATTGGGGTAAGCCTCTTCAGCACAATTGCAGTTGCTGATGATGCAATACAATCCATTAAAAATGAGGCTGCTAAGCAACAATTACCCGAAGCCGACACTGCCTTAAAAACCAAAGATTTTCAAAAAGCCTTTAACATTTATAAACATTTCGCTGACGAAGATGTACCGACTGCGGAATATCAATTAGGTTATATGTATCAAAATGGGCTTGGTGTGAGTAAAGATAATGATTTGGCTGTCGCATGGTACGGAAGAGCGGCAGGGCAAGGATTGGCACAAGCACAATATGCGTTAGGAACAATGTATTACTATGGCATTGGTGTTCAGCAAGGTATCGTGGAAGCGTCCACACTGTATAAGCAAGCTGCAACAATGAATAATCCAAATGCGCAATATATGCTCGGTAACATAGCGGCAACAGGCTATGGTGGTCCAAAAGATCCAAATGCTGCATTGAATTGGTATGGTAAAGCCGCAGCGCAAGGCGTGCCTGAAGCGCAATATAATTTAGGTTTGATGTATTACACCGGAAACGGCGTTCAAAAGGATTTTAGCAAAGCATTTAATTGGTTCAATTTATCAGCGCAGCAAGGTTTGGCTCAAGGTCAATTTATGGCTGGTTTGATGTATAGCATGGGACATGGCGTAACATTAGACAAAAGCCAGGGCTTTTATTGGTATACGCAGGCTGCGCAAAAAGGCTTAGCAGAAGCCCAATATAACTTGGGTATTATGTATTACTTAGGGACTGGAACGCCGGTCAATATTGCTTCAGCCGTCAGTTGGGTGAAAAAAGCGGCAGATCAAGAATACCCGCGGGCTGAGTACTTCTTCGGTTACCTTACCTTTAACGGTATCGGCACAACAAAAAATGTACAACAAGCACTTGAATGGTATAATAAGGCCGCTCAACAAAGCTTCCCAGAAGCGGAGTTTGCCTTAGGGTTTTTATATCATAATGGCTTGGGTGTTCCGAAGGATGATAGGCAAGCATTTGCTTGGTATACCTTGGCCGCAAAACAGGGTTTGCCAAATGCCGAATATATGTTGGGTTATCTCTATCAGCAAGGCATGGGAACAGTGAGTGATCCACGTGCTGCAGCATTCTGGTATACGCAGGCTGCACAGCAAGGTATGGATAATGCGCAATTATTGTTGGGCGTGATGTATAGTCAAGGGCAAGGAATTCCGCGCGATGATAAATCAGCTTACGCTTGGTTAAATCTAGCATCGACTTCAAGCAATACACAGATTCGTGATGCGGCACTCAAGCTGCGTGATGAATTAGTGAAAGGAATGAGTGCAAGTGATATTGAAGCTGCAAAGCAATTATCACAAAACTATTACAGTAAATATTCAAATCAATAGGGCAAGAAACTAATGGAAACTAAAAGAAATTTTTTTGTATTTTGTATCGCAGGAATCGTTAGCGTAGGCGGTATTTTGTATGGCTATGACATGGGTGTTATTTCGGGCGCTTTGCTTTTCATCAAGAATACGATTCCGATGAGTGATGCCCAAGTGGGTGTGATTGTGGGTGCTGTACTTGGCGGTGGTTTGCTGGGAACATTGTTGGCAGGACCTATTGGTGATTTGTACGGAAGACGGTCATTGATCGCTTTATCCAGTTTAATTTTTATCGCTGGCGTTGCCTGCATCTTACTCTCAAATTCATTCGCTTTATTATTGCTGGCGCGATTGTTACTAGGTGTTGGCGTGGGTGTCGTTGCAGTGGGTGTGCCATTGTATGTTGCAGAGATTGTACCAAGCAAAGATCGCGGCAAATATGTAACGTTTTTTCAACTGCTGCTGACATTCGGTATCGTTTTAGCGTATTTCATCGATTTAATTTTTATCCACTCAGGTAATTGGCGTGGAATGTTCGCAGTGTTATTAATTCCATCAGTTGTATTGTTGTTTGGAATCCTCATTTTACCGGAAACACCGCGTTGGTTAATTGCTAATAATGAAGTTGAAAAAGCGCGTCGCGTTTTACAAAAAACACGCAATAGTGACGCTGAAGTGGAGCAGGATGTAAAAGAAATCCAAGGAAGCTTAGTGGAAGTCAAAAAAGCAGCGTGGCGAGAATTATTTTCACATCAATTATTATTGCCATCGATTGTCGCCATCGCAATTGCAATTTTCAACCAATTGACTGGGATTAATTCATTTTTGCAATATGCACCATTGATTTTGAAAAATGCGGGCATCAGCTCAAATCTCGTATCAATGATTGGTTCAGCGGGTATTGGTGTGTTGAATTTTCTATTTACCATTATTGCTATCACGATGATTGATACTTTGGGTCGTCGTCCGCTGTTATTAATCGGGGTGGCTGGAGTCATTGCTGCGGAAATTTATTTAGGCGCAATTAATTATTTTATTCCAGACTCACCGAATGCTGGCGTATTTTCATTGATTGGATTGTTAGTGTTTATCATGTTCTTTGCTATTGGTCCTGGCGTGGTAGTTTGGTTGGCGATCTCTGAATTATTTCCAACGCAAATTCGCGGTAAAGGTATTGCAGTGTGTTTGTTTTTCAACTCACTTGCCTCGACTCTGTTGGCGACGTTTTTCTTGCCGCTGGTTAAGCATATTGGCATGGGCCCAACTTACTGGTTATTTGCTTTCTTTACGACGGGCTATTTCTTGGTGTCTTAT